>Ga0172379_10000339_pt1 | contig 121194 bp, 114 predicted proteins | sample GrowelOW334metaG_FD_119756 | JGI IMG/M metagenome (GOLD analysis project Ga0172379, IMG submission 119756) | Groundwater microbial communities from an aquifer near a municipal landfill in Southern Ontario, Canada - Groundwater well OW334 metaG | ecosystem: Environmental > Aquatic > Deep... | reverse complement strand
CCTCCAGCCCTGACAGAAGAACAAAAAATAACACTCATCAGCGAACCAATAAAAAATATTATTGGAACATGCCACATAGATAATTTTCCAACTGGCTGTATCGAGCAAGTAATCATGGGCACAATTTCAAAAGAATCAATGTGTTTAGATAATTAGTATTTCTTAACAAGTAAAATTGCATGTTATCATGGTATAATTAATGTAATAAATGACGTGGTGATTCGTCTTTTATATTAGAGGTCTAATTTTATTAGTTAATTGTTTGTTTTATAAAAGTTATGAAGAACAAAATTTTAGTTATCGGTGTTTTGGCGATTATTTCGATGTTTGCTTTTAACGCGTATGCTGCCGAGAAAGGTGGCAGTACTAGCGGACCAGGTGTTGGTTTGGAAAAACCAGAGGTGGAGTTAGAAGATCAAGAGGTTGGCGAGGATACACAAAATATGCAGCCACAAGATGATAATGAGAAAAGTGTTGAAGTCCAAAACGAAAATAAGATTCAAAACCAAGGTGAAGATGATCAGGTGCAGAATGAGGAGCAACAAGGAAAAGAGGATGGACAAGAATCGGAATCCGACGTTGCGACCCAAAGGAGAAGTGTGGTTGCTAACGCAGTGCAAGAGATGTTGCAGATTGCCGACAGGAATGGAGGGATCGGAGAACAAGTAAAGACCATAGCCCAAGCCCAGAATCAAAATCAGGAAAAAATAGAAGTCAGCCTGGCAAAAGCCCAAGACAAGAGCGGTTTTGCAAAATTCTTTTTTGGTCCTAACTACGGAGAAATATTGAATGCGGAAAAACTATTGGAACAAAACCGAGAGCAAATTAAACAATTAAATGAGATTAAAAATCAATTAATTAATAAGGGGGATGAACAGGCCCTCGCTGTGCAAATTAAAACGCTAGAGCAAGCGAATTTAGAAATTGAGAATTCACTAGTGAAGGAAAAGAGCGGATTCAGCTTGTTTGGGTGGTTGTTTAATTAATATAGAATCTTAAAATATTAAAAGCTAAAAATGCCCCGAAGGGGGCATTTTTAGCTTTAGGCGGATTTAGCATGTGGTATAGTTGATATTTGTGATATAATTATCAGATGAAAAAAACAACAATATATATTGTAATTATCGTGGTTTTGATTTTGTTGGGGATTTTTTATTTTTATCAAATGTCATTACAAAAGAACTCAGCGGAAAATGTGACCAATGAAGTTACAAATTCTAATCCTGCCGATAGCAATACCACAAATCAGTTAGCGAATCCGGCTTCTGTAAATTGTACAGAAAAAGGAGGCACCTCGACGATAGCGAGTAAGGAAGATGGGAGCCAATATGGCCTCTGTTATTTTGATGACAACAGAGCGTGTGAGGAGTGGGCGATGATGCAGGGCAATTGTCCGGTCGGCGGGGTAAAGACGACTGGTTTTGATACGATTGATCAAAAATTCTGTGCTTGGTCAGGTGGACAGACGACCGCAGTTCCTAATTCTGTCTGTACTCTCAGGGATGGCACGAAATGCTCTACGGTGGATTTTTACAACGGCGACTGCCCAGTATATAAATAATCAATTAAATTTGTTTGTATACGTTTTAATTTAAATAGTCTCGATAATAATTAAAAATTATAAAAACATCAAAATATGGAAAAAATGAAATTTGGTTTATTGGCTGTCGTTGTTCTGTTTGTTTTGGGTTTGCTCGGATATTGGGCTGTTTCTACTATTCAGTCAGGTAGTGAGTATCAAACACGCCAAAAATTCGAGCAGCTTACCAAGGAAAATGATGATTTAAAAATACAAGTTGCGGCACTTACTGACCAAATCGATACTCTGCAATCTCAATTACCGGACAATACCACAGATACATCCTCCGGATCAGGGGATCAGGCTGATAAACCTGCACCTACGACGACTACTTATAAATATCAAAGTTCAATTAATGATTTGCAAAAACTCGAAGACGGAAATGTATTGATGAAAATCAAATCCAGCGGCGCCAATGTCGGCATAGTGCAAAAGTTTTTGAATATTTATAACAATACTTCGAATAAAATAGATAATGATTTTGGCCCCAGCATGGAGAAAGCGATAATCGCTTTTCAGAAGGATCAAGGGATAACGTCCGATGGTCAAGTCGGCCCCGGCACGTACAGCAAGATGATTGATTGGCTCAAAAAACAAGGATAGTATATGTAGTGATTAATAGGTCGTGTTATAATAGAGGTGACAATTATTAGCTAACATTAAAAATTATGGATGAAAAAAATGAAGTAAAAACCGGAGAAAAAAATATTTCTCCAGACAAGGGTCAAAATAGAATGATTATGGGCATCCTCGCATATCTTGGTTTTTTGGTTTTGATTCCGTTTTTTGTTTCCAAGGAAGATTCAGTTGTTAAATTCCACGTTAAGCAAGGTTTAGTGTTGTTGGTAATTGAAGTAATTGTCTGGATTGTCGGTATGATGTTCTGGTCATATTTTATTAATTCTCTGATGCAACTTATAAATATAGCAGTCCTTATCCTATCGATTCTCGGCATAGTGAATGTCGTTCAGGGGAAAGAAAAAATGCTTCCTTTGGTGGGGCAATTTTCCAAATATTTTACTTTTTAGTTATATTTTTAAAGTAGAAAAAAGCGACCCCGGGGTCGCTTTTTTCTTTTCCACCCGTTTTACACTTTTATCATTGACGTTAAGAATGAAAGTGTATTATTCTTCATTTAAGACTTCATGAAGTTTTTATTATTAGTAATTTTTAAATAATATGAGAAAATACTTATCTATTTGTTTTGTGTTAGTTTTTGTTTTATTTGGGATAGCTGTTTCAAATACTGTAAGAGCAGTGGATACTGCGACAACTATCGTTGCTTGGAATTTTGACGATCAGAACGCAACAGCGGATGCTGGTACAGCAGGAAACTTAACTAAAATTATTTCAATCTCTGGTGCTACTGCTGGTGGTTATTCTGGTGGTGATAGCGGTGGATTAGATAAGGCTATCTCGGCTGATCATTGGCGACTTGTAGGTCCTGGTGACGAAAAATATTGGCTTACAGAAACATTTATTACAACTGGATATGAAATGATTACTGTCTCATCAAAACAACGCAGTTCCTCAACTGGACCTCATAATTTTATTATGCAGTATCGGGTGGGTGATGGAGCATGGAGTGATCTTGTAGCAATTGCCCCGGCAGAAAACGAAGACTGGGTTTTCACAAATGCGCAATTGCCCACAGATGCATCTGACCAAACAAGTGTTTCTGTAAGATGGCTTTCAACTGATCAAACTGTGTCTGGTACAGCTGGGACTAATCGTCTCGATGATGTAATAATAAGTGGCACCGAATTGCCACCGGCAGATACGACCGCACCGATACTTGATATCACCGTGCCTGCAGATGGTGGTTATACAAAGGACAATACGATAAGTAATCTAAATTTTACCGCGAGCGACGATGTGGACGAGACGCTGGATTATGCTGTTTATGTCGACGACGAGAGTGCTTTAGGAGAACCGGTAGTGACAGGAACGATTCCTAGCGGTGGAGGAGTAGGAACCTCGCTGCTGGCTCAATCAGACGGAGTACATACTATCACCGTAAAAGTAACTGATGATGCCGGAAATTCAGTCCTGGAATCAATGACCATTACCGTGGACACGACAGACCCGACAATTATTTCAGCTATAAGCCCAATTCCAAATAACACTGTTGAAGTTTTATTTAGTGAAGAATTGCAAAACAGTCCACTGAACGAGTTTTTTGATTTCAAGGTTCGTATTGGTCATCACCCAGATATTTCTGATTTTAGGGTTTATAATGATTTAGATAATTCACTTAGTGAGAATGAGGGTGATGTTCTTTATGAAATTAGTAGTGTTGGTTACTCAAATAAAATAGTCACCATAACACTAACAAATGGAATACAAAAAGAAGATCATCCCAGGCTGTATATAACCCCAGCGTTAGCAAGTCTTGTTGACTTGGCGGAGAATTATTTTAACGGCGGAGACGAGTATGATATGCCGATTCAGGTAGAAAAAAAGACGAACACGACAAGTGGCGGAAGATATATTCCCCAAGGAGAACCTACAAAAATTCCTGGTTGTGGAACGAAGACAGATGGTTTTAGCACAATAAACGGAAAGGCCTGCGCAAATAATATTCCCCATGAAGAGGGCCAGGTCCTCGGGGCAGATAAATTTATTTTTACTCTTTCACTCAAAAGAGAGCAACCCCCATACTCGACTGGCGCTCATGCAAACGAAGTTCTTGAATTACAGAAATTCTTAAATGCCAATGGATATGATAGTGGACCGGAAGACGGAAAGTTCGGACCATTAACAGAAGCTGCAGTTATCAAATTCCAATTAGCGAATGGTTTAGTGGGGGACGGGGTAGTGGGACCACTTACTCGTGCTTTATTAAATAAGTAAATTATTTAGGTTAAATCGTATTTCCGCCTTTATTTTTAAGGTGTATTTTGCTTGTTTTTATCCACTTTTTATACACCTAGTTCTGCACTTTTTCTGTTAACACAAGCAGAATATAGTGTAATCTTTAGTAATAAAAGTAATTTTAGGCGAACTCGTCCTTTGCCTAAGAGAATTATAATTTTGTGAAATTAAATAAATTTATGAAAAAATATCTCTCTATTAGTTTGGTCTCCGCCCTTGTGTTAGTCGGATTAATGGGTGCGGCCAGTAGTGTGAAAGCGATTATTCTCCCTCACGATGCTGGTGTTGGGGCTACTGGTGGTGGTTCTGGTACGGCTTGGGTAAATCCAGGATATGTCGTAGCAGATGATACCAATTACGCTACCGCAATTCTAAATTTATATGGTTCCTCAGAGAGTCTTAATGCGACAAATTATGGTTTTTCTATTCCGGCCGGTGCAACCATTGATGGAATTCAAGTTTCTATTATGCGAAAAAGTTCCTCACTTCTTGCCGGTAATTCCATCATCGATAAATCAGTGCGACTGATAAAGAATGGCTCTGTCGTTGGGGATAACAAAAAAAATTCTACTCACTGGGCGACTTCTATGACGGCAGTTGGTTATGGTGGTTATGGTGATTTGTGGGGAGCAACGTGGACACCAGCCGACATTAACGCTTCTAATTTCGGAGTGGCTTTTTCAGTAGAAACTGAATCTCTCCTTGACAGGACGGCGTCAGTAGACTATGTGCAGATGAGTGTTTTTTACACGGCTGACACTACTCCTCCAACGGTGGGCACAGTAACAATTACTCCATCTATATTAAGTGGCGGAATACTTTATATTGGAAATCTTTCAACTATTTCAGTTCCAGTGGAGGACAACTTGGGTGGTGCTGGGATTAACGGGGCTTCTTGCCGATATTCTCTTGATGGTGGTTCAAGCGGTTGGACCATGCTAAGTGCTTATGACGGATCAAATTGTGTGTTTAATGGAGTAGACACCTCTCTGGCAACTGGAAGTATTGGGGTTAACGTTGATGATAGTGTTGGTAATATAGGTGTAAGTTCCTGGACCGCTCCGATCGCGATAGACAACGAAGCCCCGGTAATAATGGCTCATTCGGACGTAACTGCTGTCGAGGCCACTTCGGGGAGTGGGGCGATGGTTAATTACATAGAACCAGACGCAACAGATAACGCGGACGCGACCGCCTCGGCAGTTTGTATCCCTGCTCCAGGGTCTACTTTTCCGCTTGGAGTAACCACTGTCACTTGCAACAAAACAGATACGGTTGGAAATTCTGCTATTTCAACAACATTTAATATAGAGGTTGTGGATACCACTGCTCCGGTTATTACGTTAAGCGGGAATGATCCATTTGATATGTACATTAACAATGATTATGCCACCCTTAATCCAAGCCCAGATTTTTCCGCAATAGATGCCGTGGATGGAGACATCACCGGTACTGCTATTGAGACGGGGCAAAATTTTGACAGTGCGATTTTGGGTTCTCACACTATTACTTACAGTTCCACTGACTCTCATGGTAACAATACGACAATTACAAGAACAGTTAACGTTGTTGATAGAAACAAGCCAATTATTTATAGAATTGGAGGAAGTCCACTAACCGTTCAAGCTGGTTTTACATATACTGATGCTGGGGCGACCGCAATGGATAGGGATGGATCAGACATTACTTCGTTTATTATTACTGTTAATCCAGTAGATACTAACACGCTCGGGTCATATATTATTACTTACAATGTAACCGGGGCAGATCTAGGTAGTTATACAGGAACGAACGTCGCTGATCAGGCAAGCAGAGCAGTAAATGTTGTGGATACCACGGTACCGTTATCGTATTGACTGGAAGTGCTGATATAACTCTTGAGGTTGGTGGTGCCCCTTACATGGATGCAGGTGCAGTTGCGGAAGACAACTTTGACGCGGACACTGCTGTTTTAACTCCTGACTCAGTTGACATAAACACTATCGGTGATTATTTATTACATTATAATTATACAGATACAAACGGAAATGCTGCCGCAGAAGTTACACGTACCGTGCACGTTGTTGCGCACGATACGACCCCAGACCAATTTGCTTTTTCGGACCAGAATGATGTTGGGTTGGACACGGTGATTGAATCAAACGAAATTACAGTTAATGGAACTAGCGTGGCTGTTGATGTTTCGGTTGTTGGAGGGGAGTATTCAATAAACGGAGGAGTATTTACGGCTGTTGCTGGTATGATTAATACTGGAGATTCAATAAAGGTTCGTCATACTTCTTCAACCTTAAATGATGTTGCTGTTAATACTGTGCTTACTATCGGCGGCGTTTCTGATACCTTTACTAGCACCACTCTTGCTGCTCGACATACTGTTAGCGGTGGTGGCAGGGTTGCCCTAGCCGGCGAAGTGTTGGGTGTCTCGACAGAAAATCCTTTAGGCCAAGTACTCGGCGCGGAAAAATTTATTTTCACCATGCTCTTAAAAATGGGACACTTTCCATATCCAGTAGGTGATTACGCGAATGAAGTGATGGAATTACAAAAATTCCTAAATGCCGCTCCATATAATAGTGGATTGGTAATCGATGGAAAATTTGGCCCGAAGACCCTCGCTGCAGTTATCAAATTCCAATTAGCGAATGGCTTAGTGGGGGACGGAATAGTTGGACCACTTACTCGAGCAGTGTTGAACAAATAGATATTAAAAACTTAATATAAAAAGAAAAAGCGGGGGCCAGATAGGCCTCCGCTTTCATGATTGCGAGCGATGAAGAATTAATTCAGAAGAGTGCAGAGTTGCACGACTGCTGGCACCCTTTCATAATTACCGCCTACTTCTACGACTAGCAGGTAGTAGTCGGTGTCGGTGTTAAGTAACGCGCCAACGTCACGGATTGCCTTTTCTCCGTATGAGGGATTCCATGAGCCGATTAGTGTTCCTCCGCCAAATACGTGTAGGTCCGCGGGGTTGCCAGACTTGTAAAGCCACGCAAAATCCGAGTTGGCGGTCCACGTGATCTTTAAATCAGTTCCAGCCTTGACGACCAAGGCCAGGGTCATTCCGGTGTATCCAGTGTCCATCGGAGTGATGGTGCAGGAGTATCCCGGAGGGGAAGGATTCCCCTCGGTGTCGTAGTTGACGACCTTCCATTGGTGGGGACCAGTTGCTTCCCTTTGAACTGGAAGGGTAGTAACTTGTCCGATGTCTGTCTCGTTGTCCCACGCCTTGGTGTATGAGACCCTTGGATCATCTTCTCCGCTTGAGAATGTTCCGTAGATGTATCCCGTGTCGGCATAAATGTCTGCCGACGGCACGGAAAGAGCGTTTTCCCAATAAGAGAATGAGGTAATGTGAACTCCGCCGTTTGTTGCGGGGGAAATCTCGTCCGAGCCATAGTGGACTCTGAACTTGATTGTGCCCGTAAGGGTGGTTTTTCGGATATCTGCCTTGATTGTCCCGTGGATGCTTCCCGAGTATGCAAGGTTCCCAGCAAGCGGCCCACCCGTCATCAAATAATTATATGACGGAGACAGTGTTGCGCCCGGGATGCTTGTGATGTCGGTCCACTCGCCGTCGTTGTTTGAAAGTTCGATTATTGTCCCGTGGTGTTTTGCTTTTAGGTTAATGGAAAAACCAATAAATGCAATGGCGTTTGATGTTCCGAATTCTGGGCCTCCACCGCCCCCGACCTGAAGGTTGGTGGTGGTGTTTGCCATGTCGGCAAGGAAGAGCTCACCCTTTTGGGTTGTGCTATTCCAGACGGGAATAAACGTGGCACTGTTTTCTTCTTCCGGGTACGATGACCACGTTGTGCACGCGCTGTCGCCGACGTGTGGCAGGTTGGGCGTTGTTTCTGCCCAGGCGAGATTGTCTTCGCAGTGGTTGGTCTGTGTGAGCACCGGGGTAGTAATGGCGCAAATCGTAAAGGTAATCAAAAACGTTACCATCGTTCTCGTTCTCATCTGTTCCTCCACCTTCTCCCTTTCGGGGTTTATTTTCTTGTTGTCAAGGTTATGAAAAAGATTGAAATTGCCAACCCCACCATAATGATCATAGAATTTCCATTATTATTGTATTACAAAGAATGAGAAATGTCAATGCCTTGACATTTAGACAACTATAGTTTAAAATATAAAGATAGTAGATAATAAGTACAGTCTGTAAAAAGATTATTAATAAAGAACAAATATATGAAGAAAATAAACAATGTAGCTAGTGGTTTGTTGGTTTTAATGCTTTCGTTTACGGGGGTTATTTTGCCCGCCAGCAAGACTCTTGCGGCCGGCAATAGTTCTTTGTTGTCAGGATATGATATTCGTGTAATGACAACCGACGGTGCTACTGGCACAAACTATGTTTCCGACCCAAATAAAAAGCAAGACTTTGTGGCCGTAAACATTTCTACTGACCCCAGTCTTCCTGGAACATCCGTTAATGGCGACGGCGCTTATGGTATGTCTTTTGCAGACGACCTTCTTTTTGTTGCTTCAGGAATATATAATAACGGATGCATAGCAACTGTCTCGTTGAGCGATGATTTACCAATCGCTGTTGATGCTTTGTTGGTAAATGATTTAGCCAAAGATATTTTGCCATCTAACACCTTGTCAATTAACAATAGTGTTTCGTGTTCTATCTATGGAGGCTTACAAGTTTTCAATACCAGCGGTTCTGTTGTTAATACATATGGTGCCGAAGATTCAGCTACTTATTACAAAGTCCTTGCTAGGGGCGGAACAGCATTCTTGGTATATGGTGATGCCACAAGTGGCGCTCCTTATCTTGAAACCGTTTCATATCCAGGCATGACTCAAGACGAAGCAATTTCTCTACCGTTAGCCACACTAAATGATCCTAGCAATGTAAATCTTGCTCTTTCAGGAGATGGACAATATGCATTCGTTGCCGTAGATGGAGCGGTTAGTATTGTTGATTTTTCTGATTCTAGTAGCCCAAGTATCCTGGGTGGAAATTACGATATTTCGAACGGAAACGCAACTTCAGTAGCGGCAAATGCAGACGGAAGCAAATTTTATGTTAGTTATGGAAATAAAATTGATGTTGTGAATACTTCTGACCGCCTTGTTTCAATTATTGATACTGGGTCAACGGTAAATGGTTTAACGATTGACAGTACCTATCTCTATGTCGCCACAGACGCGGGACTAAAAATATATAGCCTTGCAAACAATTCTTTAGTAGGCGAATATAATACGACCAAAAATGCGACGGCAGTTTCTGCTGTTGGTGATTATATTTACCTCGCGACTAGCGATGGAGCAAATAGTGAAATATTTAAAATTAAAATGGTGGTTATTGCCTTGAACGGAGCAAATCCACAAACGGTTGAATTTGATACTCCTTATGTCGAACTAGGTGCAAAAATCGACAATGTTCCAATGGATCTTTCGGCAATTAATTCTTCAGATGTAAATACTTCAGTAGTTGGTTCATATTTTGTAACTTACACGGCGGATGATTCAGGCAATCCTGGTCTTAGTGTTGCCAGAACAGTAAATGTTGTTGATACCACTGCTCCCGTGATTACCCTTGTTGGAGAGAACCCAATGAAAATCAAGCATGGAGTTACCGCGATGTTCTCAGACATTGATCCAGGAGCGGTGGCGGATGACGGTTCATCGGTCGCAGTAAACTATTCAGATTTTATTGACAAGAACGGTACTTATTACATTACTTATGATGCAATTGATGCTTCAGGCAATCATGCAGAACAAGTAGTAAGAAAGGTGATCGTAGGGTCAATAATTTCTGGCAGTGGTTCTGGGGGATCAGGTGGAGGAAATGGAGGAGGAACTTCCGGTAATGTTGGCAACGAGAACGGAAATCAAAATCCAGGCGGCCAAGTCCTCGGTGCGGAAAAGTTTATCTTTACTCTTTTCCTTAAAATGGGACACTCTCCATACCCGACCGGCATTTATGCCAACGAAGTAATGGAATTACAAAAATTTCTGAATGCCGTTCCATATAATAGTGGATTGGTGGTAGATGGAAAATTCGGCCCTCTAACTAATGCAGCGGTTATCAAATTTCAATTAGCAAATGGCTTAGTTGGGGATGGACTTGTCGGTCCTTTGACTAGAGCTGTGCTAAATAAATAAATTATCAATGAATAACAAAGCCCCATCTTTACAGATGGGGCTTTGTTTGTTATAATTGATATATGTTTAATTGGTTTAAAAAGCATTTTATTCCACATGAGGGTAACGAGCATCGTCCGCATGCCCTACGAGCGGACAGTATTCGCAACATTGTCGCTATTGTTATTTTCTTGGAAATATTCACTTTTTTAATTCCAATTATTTCTCGCGTGAACATAGAGGGCGGTATGGCGGCGGTATTGCCGGGAGTTTTATCTATGCTTACCAATGAGGAAAGGCAATCTCAAAATCTTCAGGTTCTCACTGCGAGTCCTATTTTAAATCAGGCGGCAGAAATGAAAGCGAATGATATGGCGACAAAAGGATATTTTGCCCACACTAGCCCGGAAGGGAAAACGCCTTGGTATTGGCTGGAAAAAGTAGGATACAAATATCAATACGCGGGAGAAAATCTGGCAGTTAATTTTAGTGATTCGAAAGATGTCACAAACGCCTGGATGCAAAGCCCCACTCATAAAGCGAATATTGTAAAAGGGAATTATACGGAAATCGGGACGGGGGTCGCGAGGGGCATGTACGAAGGGAGAGAAACAATTTTTGTGGCCCAGGTTTATGCGAATCCGCTTTCTCTCGGGGTGGCTGATTTGCCCGTTGTAAAAAGTGTTCCTGAAAACAAAGTTGAAGAAATTCCTAAGGTCATCGCGGAAGAAAGGGCGACAAGTGTGCTCGGGGCGGAGACGGCGCCTATGGCAGAGGGTGCCCCTGAGATAGCGGCGAAGCCAATTCAAAACCCTACACTTTGGCAGAAATTACTTGCGTCACCCCGAAACACGATGAATATCATTTTGTTTATTGTGTTTGGAATAATCGTTTTGACCTTGCTTGTGTATATAATTATAAAAGCGAGACAATACCACTTGGATTTGATAACCAACGGATTAATCGCCCTGGCAATCATCGGGGCAATCTTTGTGGTGAACTATTATTTTACCCACAGAAATATGGTAATCACCCAAAGTCTGGATTACTCATACGAGAATAATTAAAATTAGCCACGGAAATTTTAGGCTACCAGCTGTCTCTATTTTTGTTTGAGTTATTTATAAAATTGGAGTATGATGTAGTTACTTATTAATTAATCAATCCCGAAAGTAGAGCAGAGCTCACTATGGGACAAGAATTTTTATGGCAAAAAGAGGCACAACCTTAAGTCCGAAGAAAAAGTCACGACGATCTCACAAGACCGCAAAACGTTTAGCAGTCAAGAGAATTATGATTGCGAAGAGGGCTCTTCGAAGAACTGTGAATAAAGGTTAATCGACATTATTAGCATAATAAAATAATTTTGTGGAAAAAATAAAAGAGAACGGTATTTGGATTATTAGCGTAGTGTTGTTGATTTTTTCTGTCATCTTTTTTGTGGCAGCGCAGAACTTTTCTGACCAGGGGAAATACGTAGAAGTAAAAGGATTATCGGAAAAAATAGTAAAATCAGACGTGGCAATTTGGACGATTAATTTTGACGACAAAGCAAACGATATAGACTCGCTTTACGCAAATATTGATAAAGATACGAAGACCGTCACCTCTTTCCTGACGAGCAAAGGATTTGATGCTTCTGAAATCAACATTGCTCCGGTTAATATTTATCAAGATACGTATAAAGATTCACTCTTCAGATATAACTCAAGCACCCAGCTCTCTGTCTATACAAAAAAAGTTGATTTAGTTAAATCCTCGTCCAAAGAAACCTTGCCGCTTGTAAAAGAAGGTCTTACCATGAGTCAAAATTCTATTGCTTTTGAATTTTCTGATATCAATAGCGTAAAGCCGGAAATGTTGGCTGAAGCAATTAAAAATGCGAAGGATGCAGCAACTCAGTTTGCTAAAGAATCCGGATCGCGACTGGGAAGTGTGGCGCGAGGAAACCAGGGAGTGTTTGATATAACCGACAAAGACCCCGGATCTCCGGAATTTAAAAAAATTAGAGTTGTTTCTACTTTAAGATTTTTATTGAAGTAGTTTTTAAAAATAATGAATTCTAAGTCCCTCATTTGGATTTTCTTGTTTATCGGTTCAACTATCGGTGGATTTATCCCTACCCTTTGGGGAGACAGTTTTCTTTCTGTTTGGTCAGTTTTGTTGACGGCTGTTGGTGGTATCGTTGGTATTTACGTTGGTTATAAGTTAAGCAATTAATACAAAAACATGAATTGGTTAAAACACATCTTTGCGAAGAGTAAAAAAGATAGTGATTTGACAGATTCTATTAAAAAAATTTTTTTTGAAAAATTATATAAGTTTGCCCAAAATGAGCCCAGTTTTGCTATAGGCGAACTGGGTTCTCGCGTAGAAGGCTTAAGCGAGCAGGAAGCAAAAAAAAGGTTAAAAATTTACGGAACGAATGACATTGTTGATGAAAAAAAGACTAATCATTTTTTAAAACTATTTGAAATATTAAAAAGCCCCTTAAATTTATTGCTTATTGTTTTAGCCCTCGTTTCTTTGTTTGTTGGCGACAAGGCGGCTTTTGGGGTTATCATTTTAATGGTTTCACTCAGTGTAATTCTAAATTTCTACCAGGAAACAAAAGCCTCTATCGCTGCGGATAAACTCAAAGCTATAATCCATACTAAGACCTCGGTAATTAGAAACAACATTAAACAGGAAATTCTTCTCAGAAATGTCGTTCCCGGGGACATTGTTTATTTATATTCAGGCACCATCATTCCCGGCGATGTCAGATTGATTTCTTCTAAAGATTTATTTATAAATCAGGCAATGTTGACTGGTGAGTCTTTGCCAGCCGAAAAACATGTAATAGATTTGAACCCGAAAGAAAAGGGAATATTAGAGTTTTGTAATATGTGTTTTTTAGGTACTAGCGTAGAGTCGGGCGTGGCGACAGCCTTAGTATTGAACACCGGGAGGAATACTTATTTAGGAAGCATCGCTTCAGATATCAATAAAAATGACCACGTTTCCGATTTTAATAAAGAGTTAAAACAATTTGTTTATTTGATTTTAAAATTTATGGCAATTATGGTGCCAGCCGTATTCTTATTGAATGGATTTTTCAAACACGATTGGTTTGAAGCATTTTTATTTGCGATTGCTGTAGCTGTCGGAGTCGCCCCAGAGATGATTCCTACTATTGTGGCGGTTAATCTATCAAAAGGGGCTATTGTTTTGTCAAAAAACAAAGTAATAGTGAAGCATCTGGATGCAATAGAAAATTTAGGAGTAATGGATATTTTATGTACGGATAAAACAGGAACACTTACTGAAGGAACAGTTGTTTTAGAAAAACATCTAGACATTTATGGCAAAGAAAGCACAGAGTCCTTGCACTACGCGTTTCTTAATAGTTATTTCCAGACTGGAGTAAAAAACATTATAAATGAAGCTATTTTAAAACACGACGAGGCAAAAGAAAAATTAGGGATAGTAAATTATTCAAAAATAGACGAGATTCCATTTGATTACAATAGAAGAAAAATGTCTGTAATCGTGGGAGAAAATAAAGGAAAATCAATGTTGATTTGCGCCGGGGCAGTAGAAGAAATAATAGCCTCTTGTGACAATGTGCTTATCGATAAAAAAATAGTATCCCTTAAGGATTTTAGTACTGAAAAAAAATTATTAATAGAAAAAGAACTAAACAAAGAAGGTTTTCGAGTGGTAGCGGTGGCGTATAAGGAAACCGACCTAGAGAAAAAAATTTTTAGTACGGACGATGAAAAAAATCTTACCTTCGTTGGTTTCTTGGCTTTTTTCGATCCCCCAAAGCAGAGTGTAAAAGAAACCCTAAAAGATTTAGAGGAAATAGGGGTAAGGGTAAAAATTTTAACAGGGGACAATGAAATTGTGACAAAAAAAATATGCGAGGATGTCGGCATTAAAGTTTCTAAAATATTACTCGGCAAAGATGTCGAACAATTAAGTGATGAAGAATTGAGTGGGGGAGTAGAAGACACTTCTGTGTTTGCAAAGTTGTCTCCCTATGACAAAGAAAGAATAATAAAAAGCTTGCGAAATAAGGGGCATGTCGTTGGGTTTTTGGGGGACGGAATAAACGACTCTCTTTCTCTCATTGCCGCCGATGTTGGTATTTCTGTTGACACCGCGGCGGATATTGCCAAGGAATCATCAGATTTAATTTTACTTGAAAAAAGTCTACTTGTTCTCAAGGATGGAATTATAGAAGGAAGAAGAATTTTCGACAACATTCTCAAATATATAAAAATGGCAGCCAGCTCAAATTTTGGAAATATGTTTAGTGTAGTGGGGGGTAGTATCTTTCTTCCTTTCTTGCCGATGTTGCCGATTCAAATACTGACGAACAACATGTTGTACGATTTTTCTCAAATGACGATACCCACAGACAACGTGGACGAAGATCATTTATTAAAACCAAAAAAATGGAATTTTAAAAATATAAAAAGATTTATTTTATTTTTTGGCCCCATCAGCTCTTTATTTGATTATGCCACCTTTTTTGTGATGATTTATGTATTCCACGCATGGGGCAATGCTGCCCTTTTCCACACCGGCTGGTTCGTGGAATCTCTTTTGACCCAAACTTTGATCGTGCACGTTATCAGGACAAGCAAGATTCCATTTTTGCAAAGTAGAGCCAGCTGGCCACTCCTTGTTTCTACCTTATGCGTTATTTCCTTTGGGATTTATTTGCCATTTTCACCATTTGCCGGAGTGTTTCAATTCTTGCCTTTGCCGCCACTATATTTTATAATTTTAATAATTGGACTTTTGTTGTATCTTCTCACCACCCAGTTTTTAAAGGTGTGGTTTATTAAAAAATATGAATGGATATAGTTATGAAAAAGAAATCTAAAAAAGTGGTTATGATTAGTGGGGGATTTGATCCGGTGCATGTTGGGCACTTGGATATGTTCAAAGAAGCCAAAGAACTCGGTGATGAGCTTGTGGTGGTTGTTAATAATGACAACTGGAAGAGAGCGAAAAGAAGATATGTTTTTATGCCAGAGCAAGACCGTAAAGAAATTATTGAAGCCTTTTCTTTTGTGGATAAGGTAATTTTGACCGAACACAAAAATCCCAAAACCCCAAAAGATATGAGTGTAATAAAAGAACTGGCAAAAATTAAGCCACATATTTTTGCTAATGGGGGAGACAGGAATGAAGATGATGCAAAAAACCCCGACTCTTCTTTGTTTTATGAAGTTGAATTATGCGATAAACTGGGGATAGAAATGGTTTTTAATATCGGGAAAAGAGGAAAAATAAGAAGTTCAACAGATTTAGTCAAAGAAGCAGTAAAAAATCATATTAATAAAAAATAAAATGCTACCTACACAAAAAATTATTGCTTTTGATCTTGATGGGACATTGACGGTAAGCAAAAGCCCGATAACCGAGGAGATGGCAACTTTGATTAAACAGCTTGCCAAGCAAAAACTCGTCGTGATTATTAGCGGTGGTTGGATGAAACAATTTCAAACACAGTTTTTGCCACCTTTTCATGACGATGAATCCATGGCTCCCTTTGTTCACAATTTAATATTGCTACCCACTAGTGGCAGTCAAAGGTATGAATACAATGAAACAGAAAAAACGTGGGAACTCACCGACAAGGAGCCATTGGATGAGGGGGTAAAAGATCGGGCAAAAAAATTATTACAAAGTATTATTGATTCTGGTTTGTATGACATACCGCCAAATCCGATAGGCGCGATTGTGGAGGATAGAGACACTCAAATTACTTTTTCTCCTTGTGGTCAACAATCTCCATTCGAAATTAAAAGACGATGGGACCCGGACAGAAAAAAAAGAGAAAAGATAAGGGAAACTATTGCTCCCCAGCTGCCGGAAGTGGATATTTTAATTAACGGAAGCTCCAGTATTGATATTCTCCCGAAGGGGTTCAATAAGGCAGTCGGTCTTACTCGTTTGTTGGAGAAATTGGGTCTCGGGAAGAAAGATATGCTTTTTGTCGGGGACGCGCTTTTCCCCGGGGGAAACGACTATTCAGTTTTTGAAGCGGGGATTGAAACCATCGCTGTAGGGGGGCCAGAGGAAGCCGCTTCGATAATAGAAAAGTGGGTTAGCTAAATTATTATTTAGTTATATAATAAAGCAATATGGCAGAATTTAGGATATTAAAAGAAGAACGTCCGTGGGGCGGCTTTGAGCAGTTTACCCAAAATAGTCTCTCCACGGTAAAAATTCTCACGATAAAACCCGGTGAAGCACTTAGTTTGCAGAGTCACACAAAGCGACAAGAATTTTGGAAAGTTCTTAGTGGTGGTGGTATTATAGAGATAGGGGATGAGAAGTATGACATGTTAAAAGGTGATGAACACATTATCCCGTTAAATACAAAACACCGAGCAACGGCAGGATCCGCGGGTTTGGTTTGTTTGGAAATTAGCACAGGGGATTTTGAGGAGGATGATGAAATTCGTTACGAAGATAAATACGATCGTGCCTAAAAAGAAAAAAATAATCAAAAAGAAGAAGGTTAAAGCTGTAAAGAAAAAAACAGTAATTAAAAAGTCCCCGGCCAAGAAGAAAAAGAAAAAAGTTGTTGCCAAGAAGAAAAAAACAACAAAAAAAGTAATCAAGAAAAAGATTTTAAAAAAGAGGAAGGGAAAGATAAAAAAGTTACCGAAAAAGCTAAAGCTTTCCCGGTCATCTCGTAATCCGATTATCAGCCCCGGAGCATATTCATGGGAATCACAGGCAGCCTTCAATCCGGCAGCACTATATTCTAACGGGCGAATACATCTTTTTTATCGGGCTATGGGGAGAGATGGAATTTCTCGCATAGGCTATGCTTCGAGCAGGGACGGGGTAAATTTTAACGAGCGACTTACCTACCCGGTTTATTTTTTGAAAAACGTCGAGGAGACGAAAAAACATTGGCCTTATACGTCTCCTGCACGTCCAATTTATGATAAAGATCTGTATGCCTCCGGAGGGGGGTGGGGTGGATGTGAAGACCCTCGCGTCGTGGTTATGGATGGTCGCGTTTATATGACCTTTAATGTATTTAATGGTTGGAATTGCATGCGGGTGGCGGTGGTTTCTATAAAAGAAGAGGACCTTTTAGACAAAAAATGGATCTGGGAGAATTTTTCTTATCTTTCAAAGCTTGGAGATAGACAAAAAAATTGGGTTTTATTTCCTGAAAAAATTGATGGTAAATTTGCTATTCTGCACAATTTAGATATCGGGGATCCCACTAGAGTGGCGATTGCTTTTGTAAACAACCTTGATGACTCTGAGACTCCTGCCGGGAAGGAAGCACCCGATCCGCACACCTTGCCGGATCACATAATCGCTTGGCATAAGCGTACCCGAAGCGCCGCTTCTCCACCGATTAAAACTAAAGATGGCTGGCTTCTTCTGTATCATGCGATGGACAAAGATGGTTCCAATCGTTATAAGCTCGGAGCCCTTTTGCTTGATTTGAAAAATCCGAGAAAGGTTTTGTTTCGCGCAGAACATCCGATTCTTGAGCCGGATAAATGGTATGAAAATGATTGGAAGCCCGGAATCATTTATGCCAATGGCGCAGTGGTGATAAAAGGAAAGCTTTTTGTGTACTACGGAGGCGGAGATAAGCACGTTGGGGTGGCTTCCATTGCGCTTTCTCAATTGATAGAGAGTATGAAAAAGAAAGGAGCCGTTAAATTAGAAAAAAGTAAATCATTAAAGTTTGAATAATTTATGTATGTTGTAAAAAGATCTCATCATAATCCAATTCTTGCCCCTTATCGAGATCATTATTGGGAAGCATTTGCGGCTTTTAATATGAGTGTTATCAAGAAAGGGAAGACTTATTATGGAGTGTATCGAGCTATCTCTGCGGAAGATGAATTACTTACCCCAAAGCAAACTTCGATAATAGGAATCGGGAAAAGCGAAAATACTGTGCATTTTGAAGACTGTGTCCCATTTATAATTCCGGAAGAGGAATGGGAGAAATATGGTTGCGAAGACCCACGGATTACATATTTTGAAGGGAATTATTATACGTTTTATACTGCGCTTTCTAAATATCCATTCGAAGCAGGCGGAATTAAGGTTGCGGTGGCTATTTCGAAGGATTTGAAAAAAAATTATGAGCGCCATCTGGTAACTCCATTTAATGCAAAAGCGATGACGCTTTTTCCCGAACGGATTAACGGCAAGATTGTAGTAATGCTTACCGTAAACACGGACGCGCCACCTTCAAAAATAGCGATAGCAGAGTTGGATAAAATAGAAGATTTGTGGAACCAAAAATTTTGGGAAGGATGGTATGCGGATTTAGATAAGCACGCCATTGACTTAAGAAGGACGCCCTCCGATCATACCGAGGTCGGCGCTTCTCCGGTAAAGACCAAACACGGCTGGCTTCTTGTTTATTCCCACATTCAAAATTATTTTCCTGGGGGAGATAGCTCCGATCGTATTTTTGGAGTTGAGGCTGTTCTTCTCGATATGAAAAATCCGCTCAAGATTGTGGGACGTACGCGCAGTCCAATCTTGGTTCCTCGCGAATCTTACGAATTGGAGGGACATGTTCCGAATATTGTTTTTCCGTCCGGGGCAATTCTAGAAAAAGATACACTTTATATTTACTATGGAGCAGCTGATACTACGACATGTATGGCGCATTTAAATATAATTGATCTATTGGGAACCATTCGTCCCGAGACTGCTTCGAGATGGCATTTTTACCGTTCTTTAAACAATCCGATTATTGTTCCTAATAAAACAAACTCCTGGGAAGCGAAAGCTACGTTTAATCCCGGGGCGCTACGTATAAGGGGCGCAACCCATATATTGTATAGAGCTCTTTCGGAAGACAATACTTCTTCTATTGGTTATGCGAAGAGCGAAGATGGTTTTTTTATTAATGAAAGATCTGAACACCCGATTTATGTTCCTAGAGAAGATTTTGAATTAAAAAAAGTAGCAGGGGGTAATTCTGGCTGTGAGGACCCACGGCTGACTAAAATAGGAAAAACAATTTACATGTGTTATACAGCCTTCGACGGTATCGGCCCGCCACGAGTGGCTATTACTTCCATCCCGGAGAAGGATTTTTTGCGGAAAAATTGGCAATGGGAAAAACCGATTATTATTACTCCTGCTGGTTTTGACGATAAGGACACTTGTATTTTTCCCGAAAAAACAAACGGAAAGTATTTTATTTTGCATCGTGTCGGTGATGTTATGTGTGGGGACTATATCAAGGGGCTTAATTTTAAAACCCAGATAGTCAAAAAATGTACCAGGATTATCGGACCGAGATTGAATAGCTGGGATAGCTTGAGGGTCGGCATTTCTGCACCTCCAATAAAAACAAAACATGGATGGTTGCTTCTCTATCATGGTATTTCAAAAAGTCGACATACTTATCGTGTGGGGGCGCTTTTGCTTGATTTGAATGATCCGGCGATAATTTTGGCTCGTTCTGCCGACCCGATTTTTGAACCCGAAGAATTGTATGAAAAAAATGGGATAGTAAATAATGTTGTATTTCCGTGTGGCATGGTTGAAAGAGACAACATTCTTTATATCTATTATGGCGGAGCGGATACTGTCGTTGGGGTGGCCACCATGGAGCTCAAGGTAATTCTAAAAGCCCTTACTCGAGACATCAAAAAGTGATATAATTAAAATATGCAAATAAACTTACAGGGGAAAAATATGGATTTGACAGAGGCCATCAAGGACCATGTTTTAAAGAGGGTTACTAATCTGGAGAAATTACTTTCAAACATTGAAAAGGGTGGTGGAGAAATCCGGGTTAATTTTGAGGTTGGGCAAAGCACCAAGCACCACAAGTCCGGTGTTATTTTTCATTCGGATTGTTTAATAAAGATCGATGGTCAGGAATTTTATGCCGCTTCAGATAAAGAAGATTTATATCAAGCGATTGACGAAATAAAAGAAGAGCTTTTCAGGGATGTTAAAAAAAACAAAGATCGTCGGCAGACTCTTTTTAAGCGAGGTGCTTCTAGTGTTAAAAAGATGCTAAAAGGTCTCTCCAGGAGGAACCCTTTTACTTCAAAGTATTAGTTCGGATAAAATCACCGTACGTGATTTCTTTTTTGCCTTCGGGCAAGACCTTTTTAATTACAAAATGTTTTTTCAGAGGGGAATCGAGTGAATCATTTTCCAGCGTGGCGTCGGTGATGATGATTCTTTTGCCATTTTTGAAAAAGAAAGTTCTGGGCCAGTGCGCATGGGCTCGAAATTTATTATAATTTTTTTCGGCATTGTCGCTTAAATCGATTAAGCCGTCTTCCTTTTTTATTTTTTTACAAAACGTTGCCTCTTCTTCATTTTGTGGAGTTTCCGTTGTTTTTTTATTTATAAAATCAGGCAAGATTTTCACCAGAAGACCTCCGCCGGTTTTCATTAAACGAGTACGTAATTCTGGGGCTTTTTCGTCTGGTAAGATACTTATTCTTTCCTCCGCGATGATTGGCCCGGAGTCCATTTTATATTTCATTTTTTGAATGGTCACACCAGTTTCTGTGTCCCCGTTTAAAATAGCAGATTCTACCGGAGAAGCTCCGCGATATTTTGGTAGTAATGAATAGTGAACGTTTATTGAACCAAGCGTGGGTGCATTTAAAATATCTTCCGGGATTATTTTTCCGTAGGCGACAACTAAAAAGAAATCCGGAATATTTTGTTCACCACGAAAATTTTCTGTTGAAAATTTTCTCTGTCCGTCGCCGTCGCTCCTACCAAGGGTTCTCAAAACATCCCGGATTTCTTTTGTTTCGAGTTTTTCTGGTTGTGCGTACGGTATATTATTTTCTATTGCCCAGGCTTTGACTGGTGGGGGAGTAATAATCATTTTTCGTCCCTGGGGTTTGTCGGGTGCCGTTATGATGAATGATGGTACGTAGCCATTTTCTTTTAATATGTTCAGAGTTCCGGATGCCACATCCGGAGTTCCCCAGAACACAAAATTGAGAGTTTTCTTCATGTTATTTTCGGGGAAGTTCTTCTATAATATTTTTTGCGGCATCTATAAAAAGCACTCCCTTTAAATGGTCGGTTTCATGTTGGAAAATTTGAGCCAAGAGCCCTGAGCCTCCACGTTGAATTTTTTTACCATTTTCGTTGTAGGCAGTTATCATCGCTTTTTTAGACCGCAAAACGTTCCCGTATAGCCATCGCACCGAAAGACATCCCTCCGGCAACCATTCTTTTTCACGAGAAAGTTTAGAGATTTTTGGATTAATAAAGACCAAATCCTTTGGAAGTTCCTTTTGGGGTACTTTTTCGATTTCTTTTTCGCCCCTTAGGAAATCTTTGTGAAAAATTTTTCCTGAAACCACAAAAATGGGCAGAGAATATCCTATTTGTGGCGCAGCGATGGCTACTCCGTCGCCCTGACTCTTGAGGGCTGCGGACATTTCCTTAATTACCTTTTTTATTTTAGGAGAGGTAATTTCTTTTACTGAAATTTCTTTTACAATCTGACGTAAAACCTTGTCGTCTTTTTGTACTATTTTTTTCATTTTGTGTTTTTACTTAAGTTCTTTCAAATATTCCAAAAGTTTGTTCAACTTTACGGTTTCTTGAGACCTGTTGGACATGTCGCGAACAATGACAGAATTATCGATGGCTTCTTTTACCCCGAAAATTATTACATAAGGGATTGTTAATTTTTCCGCGATAGCCAGCTGTGAGCCGATACTATCTTTGGAGAGTGATTGGGCGATGGGGATATGAGCCTTTCGTAATATTTCGATTACGTTTAAGCTTTTTAGTTTTGCCTCGGAGCCTAGTTGGATGAAATAGATTTTGGGTTTCTTCAAGATTCTGGGACAAAGTTTTTTATACCATTTTGATTCTACTACTCTATCTACTCCCATTGAAAACCCCACAGCCGGAACATCTTTTTTCCCACCGATTTGTTTTGCCAGGTAATCATATCGTCCGCCGGAAGCGACTTGCACCGGTAGTCCTCCCTCTTCTTCGTTCTCTGTGTAAACTTCGAAGACGGTGCGGGTGTAATAAGAAAGTCCACGTACCAGGTTTTTGTTAATGTTGTATGAGATGTTCATTTCTTCCAGATATTCCAATACTTCCTTGAAGTGCTTTTTACAAGAGGCGCAAAGGAAAGAAACAGAGTCAGGGGCACCTTCATTAATCTCTTTTGTTTTTTCTTCTTTGGAGTCGAGGATGCGAAGTGGATTTGTTTTTAAACGTTCCCGATCTATGGCCGGTAAACTGTTAACATGTTTTCTGTAATAACTGACGAGTTCTTTCAGGTATGCATTTCGGCACTCTTTGTCCCCGAGAGAATTGATCTCAACTGAAAGATTTTCTGCCCCCGCTTCTTCTAAAACGGTAATGCCTGTTTTGATAACAAGCGCATCCATGATACTTTTGTCACTACCCAAACAATCCAAATCAAATTGCCAGAATTGTCTGTAGCGTCCACGCTGGGGTTTGTCGTGTCTAAACACCGGTCCATATTGATAAAACATTACCGGCTGAGGCATGGTTTGCATGCCGTGTTCTATGTAAGCACGCATGAGTGAAGCGGTGTGTTCCGGTCGAAGGGCTAGATGATCTCCACCCTTAGTTTTCAGGGTGTACATTTCTTTGTCAATGATGTCTGTGCCTTCACCTATCGTGCTAGTAAATATTTCTTCATGTTCAAGCATTGGGGTGTCGATTGGCTTGAAGCCATAATATACTGCCACCTCTTGCGCCTTTTCGAAGAAGCCCTGAAAATTATAATATTCATCATTCATCAAATCCCTCATACCTTTTGGAGATGAAATATCGATAGTTTTATTTTTTGATGGGTGGTTTGTCTTTTTCATGACCTTACTCAGCTTGATTATATTTCCCGGGCAAAATTCCTATTTTATTTATTGGCAATAGTTGCAAAAAAGCTCTTCCAGTAAGAAGATTTTTCTTTACTGGCCCCCAATATCGAGAGTCGGAACTGGCGCTTCTGTTGTCTCCCATTACGAAATATTCATCACTCTTCAGTTCGTAATGCGTGTCATTGTTCGCTTTGTTTTCCACAAAGGGCTGGCTGAGGGTGAAGCCTTCCGGGTGTAGGGCATTCGTGATAGTCACGTCATTACCCTTTATGTCCACTGTCTCGTTCGGTAAACCAATAATTCTTTTAATAAAAAATTTTGTCGTGTCGTTTGGATATCGGAAAACCACCACGTCATCTCTTTTTGGGCTACCAAGCTCATAAGATATTTTGTCTACGATTAAATAATCACCATTTTCAAACGTTGGTACCATCGAAGAACCGGATACGATAAACGGTTCAGCTATAAAATAGCGTATAGGTATGACGATAATGAGCGCAATTGCCGCGAAACGTACAAGTTCCCAAAATGATTGCCATTTAGTTTTTGTTTGTTGCATTTATACAATATAGCATACAAAACCCTTGACGCGCTAGGGTGTTTCGTTCTGTAGTATAATTTGCCTTTAAACGACGCAGGATGTTATTATGTAAGGATGAAATTAGTAGTTGGTTTGGGAAATCCAGGGAAAGAATATGAAGGTACCAGGCACAATACTGGGCGTATTTTGGTCGGGATGATAGAAAAAAAATTGGACAAAGAAAACAATAAGCAAAAAATTAAATTTATAACTCCGGATACTTTTATGAACAATTCCGGAAAAGCAGTGGCCCCGCTCATAAAAAGTAAAAAAGATTTGAAAGATTTAGTGGTGATTTACGATGATATCGATTTACCACTTGGAAAAATGAAAATTTCTTTTAACCGTTCCTCCGGTGGACATAATGGCTTGGGTTCGATTATCAAATCCCTAAAAAGCGAAGAATTTTTACGCATTAGGGTGGGTATTTCTCCCGTTACCCCGAAAGGTATAGTGAAAAAACCAAAAGGGGAGAAAGCTGTCTTAAACTTTCTGCTTGGCGAATTCAAAAAACCAGAACTAGAAATCCTCAAAAAACTTTCCAAAAAAATAGCAGAAGCAGTGGAAATGATATTTACAGAAGGTTCGAATAAAGCAATGTCTCTTTATAATTAAAAAGCGATGCCTGCCCGCCAAAGCCTTGGCGTCGGCGGGAGTTTGTATAACTAATGATATGAAACCAGACCAACCACCAATCAAATTAAATCCATCAACTGAATTTATGAGACCCTATTTGGAAGCGAGGCAGGAGGGTGGCGCAAAACTGACGCAATATTATTTAAATCGTTTTTTACACCTTAGGGATGATTTTAAGGATGATTTGCCCCAAGAGAAAATTTCAGATCTAGAAACGATGGATGAAAGAGGCCTTTTTACCGGAGGTAATTATAAGTGTAGAATGAATTATATTGTTGGTTTGTCTCTTGCTCTACAGGGAGCAGTTGATGACGGAGTAATTGTAGGTGAAGAATTAATTAAAAAGATTGGAGAATTCAGAAAACAAGGTTGGAAAGCTGGCCACGGAGAACTAACAAAACTTACAAGACGAACGCGAGAGGATATAGATATGATGAACAGAATTTTGGCTGACGTAATTCAGTTTTTAGAAACGAAAAAATAACTTTTCTAGATTTCTTTTACTGCCTCAATAATGATGCTCTTTTCGCCGTTACGGTTTGATACCTTACCCGTGAGGGCAATACATTTTTCTGGAACAAGGATGTCTATGGTGTCCTTAAACAGTGAAGGAAAAGCGATGGCTTCTATGGAGTCAGTCAAGTCTGCAATTTTTAGAAAGGCCATGCGCTCGTTATTTTTTGTTACCACTTGTCGGGATGATTCAATAATCCCGGCAATTGTGATTTGCATACCGTTCCCGAATTCTTCTTTTATTTTTTTGATATTTATGGTTCTTTTTTCTAATTTATCACGCAGGCGATCGAGTGGGTGGCCGGAAATATAAAGTCCCAACAGCTCTTTTTCCCAAAGTAATTTTTCTGCCTGGTTCGCATCTTTTCCGGGTTGCATTTTAAATTCCGGAGCTTTGATGGTGGATGTCCCGCCGAAAAGAGAAACCTGATTTTGATTCTGCTTTCCGCTCTCTTTATTATATTCAAGCATTGATTCTAAATTTGAAAGTAATATTCCACGGTCATTCCATTCATCCATGCATCCGGATTTTATCAACGCTTCCATGGACTTTTTATTTAAATTTTTGTGTTTGATTCTATCCAGAAAATCTGTAATGGATTTGAATTTTCCGTTAAGTTTTCTCTCCGCAATAATCGCATCAGAAATATCTGTTCCTAAATTTTTTATGGTATAAAAACCAAAGCGAATTTTTTCACTTTTGTTTTCTTTGTTTATTACTGTGTCTTTTTCGTGTGGTAGACAAGTAAATCCGCCAAAACTTTCATTTATATTCGGAGGCATTACTGGAATTTTCATATTTTTGCACTCTTCAATTATTTCGGAAATTTTCTCTACATCGCCTGATTCTGCGGTAAGAATAGCGGCCATATATTCCACGGGGTAATGCGCCTTCATATAAGCAGTCTGATAGGCGACCCTTCCGTAAGAAGCGGCGTGCGCTTTGTTGAAACCATATGCTTGAAATGGCTCAAAGAGTTTCCACAATTTTTCGGCGAATTCGGGGGTTTGACCGTTATCGATTATACCTTTGGTAAATTTTTCTCTCTGCGCAGCCATTTCCTTGGGTATTTTTTTACCGACGGCCTTACGGAATTTGTCCGCTTCTTCCCAGTTATAGCCTGCGAGCTCTATCGCGCAAAACAATAAATCGTCCTGGTAGACAATCAGTCCGTATGATTGATCGAGGAATTTTTTCATTCGTGGGTCAAGATATTTTATGAGCCTAGGGTTGTGTTTTCTTTTGATATATTCCGGGATTGATTCCATCGGACCCGGACGATAAAGCGCTACCATGGCATTGATGTCGTGAATGGAAGTTGGTTTAAGTTCTTTCAAATATCTGGTCATTCCGGAGCCGTTTAATTGGAAAAGTCCTTCTGTTTGCCCACTGGCGAGGAGGGCAAAAGTTTTTTTATCATCAAGCGGGATACGATTTAGGTCTATATCAATACCATAAAATCTTTTTACTAAATGGACTGCGTCCGCCAGGATTGCCAGATTTCTAATACCTAGAAAATCGAATTTTAGAAGTCCTGCTTCCTCGGCGCTATACATATCATATTGAGTGATGATTTTTCCGCCCTTTGGGTCGAGCTGAATCGGCATGTATTCGTAGATGGGTTTCGGGGCGATGACGACACCGGCAGCGTGTACGGAAATGTGCCTGACACATCCCTCCAATTTCTTTGCGAGATCAATTATTTCTTTGGTGTCTTTTTCTTTTTCATATGCCTCCTTAAGTTCCGGCACGATTTCCATTGCGTGGTCAATCGTCATCGGCATTCCCTGAGAGCCCATTGGAATCATCTTTGAAATTCTGTCGCCGATCGCGTATGGATAAGCTAGAGCTCGGGCTACATCGCGCACCGCACCTCGTGCCATCATCGTGCCGAAGGTTCCTATCTGAGCTACCTTGTCTTCGCCGTATTTCTGTTTTGCGTATTCAATCATTTCGTCTCGGCGGTTGTCGGCGTAATCCATGTCAATATCTGGGGGCGATGGACGGAAAGGATTTAGAAATCTTTCGAAGGGAAGCTTGTATTCAATAGGATTTATATTTGTAATTCCCAAAAGGTAGGTAACCATTGATCCGGCGACAGAACCCCTAATCGCGCTTAAAATGCCATTTTCCTTTGCAAAACGCAATAAGTCCCCGACCACTAAGAAATAAGGGGAATATCCCTTTTTAAAAATAACACCCAATTCATACTCTACGCGTTCCTTGATTTCCGGAGTTTCTTTTAACTCTAGTCTTTTGAAACCACCATAGGTGAGCTCGCGTAATTTTTCGTCATAAGTTAAATCCTTTTCAATTATAAAATCGGGGAAAACCCAACGTCCCAGATGAAGTTCCAGGTCGCACATCTGGGCGACCTTCATCGTATTTTCTACCGCTTCCGGTATTTCTTTGAAAATTTCCTTGGCCTGTTTTGTATTTATAAAAAAATAATTATCATCCCCAAAAGAAAATTTATTTTCATCCTTGATGTCCGAGTTTGTTTGGATAGAAAGCAGGGTCTCGTGTGCTTTGCCATCCTCGACGCAAGGGTAATGTGAATCTACGGTGGCTACGACGGGGATGTTCAATTCTTTACCCAGCTTAATTAAATTTTCTCGCACGATTGCGTCTCCTTCCACGGTCGGGTGTTTCATTATTTCCAAAAAATAATTTTCCTTCCCAAAAATATCTTGGTATTCTTTTATGATATCCTTCCCTTTTTCTATGTCTTTGTTCGCCAGGGCGCGAGAAAGTTCTCCCCCCATACATCCGGAAAGCGCAATGATGCCTTCGTGATATTGTTTCAATATTTCTTTATCCATTCTTGGTTTGTAATAAAATCCTTCCAGGTGGGACAGGGTGACAAGGCGCATCAGATTTTTATAACCCTGCATGTTTTTAGCGAGGAGGGTCAAGTGATATCTTCTATTGTCTATGCCCGGGTCTTTGTCTTTTCTCCCTCGGTTTGCTATATAAGCTTCCACTCCGATGATCGGCTTGATGCCCGCCTTTTTTGCTAGTTTATAAAATTCAATAGCGCCATACATGTTGCCGTGGTCGGTCACAGCGATAGCCGGCATTTCGTCTTCACCGGCTAGCCTTACCAAGTCTTCAAGTTTGGAAAGACCGTCCAAAAGTGAATAGTGTGAGTGGGTATGGAGATGTACGAATTTTGTTTCTTCGGGCATTTTCCTATAATAACACATTTTCTTTTGTTGTTTTATTTACTTTTGCTATAATATGTTTATGAAAACAATACGTGTGGGCATAAATGGTTTCGGTAGGATTGGTAGAGCTTTTTTAAAGGTGGCTTGGGATAGACCAGAAATCGAGATTGTGGCAGTGAATGATTTAGGTGACATTACAAACATGGCATATTTATTAAAACATGATACCGTTTATCGAGATTGGGATCATAAAATTACCGAAGCGGACGACAGTTTGGTAATTGACGGAAAAAAGGTTAAAGTTCTGGCAGAAAAAGATCCCAGCGCCTTACCCTGGAAGGATTTAGAAGTAGACGTGGTGGTAGAATCGACCGGGCTTTTCACTTCTTATGAAAAATCAAAAGCACACCTGGATGCTGGCGCTAAAAAAGTTGTTATCTCCGCTCCCGTGAAGGGTAGTGAGGGTTCAGCAAAAGGAGAAACAATTTTACTTGGGGTAAATGAAGAAAAGTTCGGGACTTGTGATATCACTTCGAATGCTTCCTGCACGACGAATGCGGCGAGTCCGCTCATCGCGATTTTAGACGAAGCCATTGGCATAGAAAAAGCAATCTTAAATACAGTGCACGGATATACTGCTTCGCAGGGGATTGTCGATGGGCCAAATAAAAAAGATTTTCGTGAAGGTCGCGCAGCAGCGCAGAACATCGTGCCTTCTTCTACCGGTGCAGCCATTGCCGTCACTAAAGCATTTACAAAATTAGAAGGACTATTTGATGGTATCTCCATGCGGGTGCCGGTGCCGGCAGGATCTATGGTGGATGTTACCTTTATTGCGAAGAGAGACACAACCAAAGAAGAGGTGAATGAACTTCTAGAAAAAGCATCAAAAGATGAAAGGTGGAAAAATATTTTTACTGTTACAAACGAGGAGCTTGTTTCAAGTGATATTCTCGGGAGCAAGTATGGTTCTATTGCCGATCTCAAAATGACTCGAGTCGTCGGAGGAAATCTCGTAAAAGTGATGGGTTGGTATGACAACGAAATGGGGTATACCTATACCCTTGTCGACCATGTCATCAAAACAGGGGAGACGATTAAATAAAGTAATCTATCTTGACAAAAGCACTCTTTTGTGCTATATTTTTATAGTTCTCGGGAGAAGCCTGAGTTCTCCTGGCCACGAGGTATCGTGGCGATTGTTCATTTAAGGAGGTTCAGATGAAGAAGAGGGATCAGGAACGAATCGCGTTGCTCCTCATCAAGGAACAGCTTCGCAACAAGGCGGAGCACGGTGGGATTCGTCTCGGCCCGAAGGTTCGGACTGAGATGGCCAAGGCCGCCAAGGTCATGGGGATCAGCCCCAAGCAGGCGCTCAGGTTCGTCAAGGTCCAGATGAAGGCCCTCCTCAAGGAGACCTTCAAGAAGTAGTATCGCTCTCCATGGAGCACCTTGGGGCCGCACGCAAGTGCGGCCCTTTTCTATTGTATTTCCAATTACCTTAATCTATCATATATGATATACTAATACAAAAGATTAATGCCACACGTATCATCAAAAAAATTAAAAAAAGAAACACTGGACAAGCTTTATGGTGAATTTGGTAAAGCGTTTGAAAAATCAGCCCAAAAATCCAAGGCAAAGTTTTTTCTCGGCGACTTATTAACTAGAACTGAAAAAATAATGCTGGCAAAGCGATTTGCTGTTATCTATTTTTTATCTAAAGAAATTCCAATTTCATACATCGCGGAGTCACTTGGCATGAGCTATTCGACAGTTTTCAGAATGTCTTTAAAGTATGATATTGGTAAATATGCTTCTCTCTTATCGGTTATCGAACAAAGAAAAACGGACATTTGGAAAATCCTGGAAAAAATTATGAGAGCGGGTTTACCACCTCGCGCCGGTAGGGGAAGGTGGAAATTTCTCTATAAATAATTTTAATAAAAAAACGTTATAAAATTTTAAGTCCTTAATCTATCATATATGATATACTAAGGCTGGTAAATTTTTGTTGGGGTTTTTTTTAATGTTAATTTTTTTTGGTGACTATATTTCCCCCTCAAAAACACAAACGGCTGGACCGGTGAGGTAGATGTTTTTGTAGGTGCCATTTTTATCTTTCTCAAATTCTACAGTTAGGTTTCCGCCGGGCATTTTGATGCGGCAAATATTTTTTTTAAGTAAACCCAAGTGGTGTGCAGTGATGGCGACGGATACAGCGCCGGTGCCACACGCGAGAGTTTCGTCTTCCACGCCGCGTTCATACGTGCGAATATTGAAAATTCCATTTTTTATTTCAACAAAATTTGTGTTAACTCCGTTCGGGTCGGAATATCTGTTTTTTCTCCCCATTTCCACCACTGGAAAATTTTCTAAATCTTTTACAAATGAAATATTGTGCGGGGTAGTGCCCTGGCAGACAAATGGCAGTTTGTTCCGTGAGCCAATTTCTTTTACGTCCTGCATTTTTAATTTTATCAATTCGTTTTTTAATATTTCTGCTTCATGTTCACCGTCTATCGCGATAAACCTTACTTTTTTAGGATTTTTAACAATTTTTAAGACGTTGTTGGCAAAATGCACGATGCAACGTCCGCCGTTGCCACACATTGAGCCCACACTTCCGTCATTGTTTATGAAGACCATTTTAAAATCATAGCCCTTATCTTTTTCCACCAGGATTATTCCATCAGCCCCAATACCAAAACGTCGATGGCATAACAGCTTGACGTTTTCAACGTCTTCAGTCTTGAATTTTTTATCGCGATTATCTATGAGGATAAAATCATTTCCAGCTCCGTGGTATTTGTAGAATTTAAGCATATTTAGAGTATACTATAAATATATAAAGTGATATAATTTTACTATTATGAGAATATATATTGGCACGGATCATGCGGGGTATGTATTAAAAGAAAAACTAGTCTCCGTTTTGAAAATCCAGGGACATGAGGTTATTGACGAGGGCGCGTATTCTTATAATGAAGGAGATGATTATCCGGATTTCTGTTCGAAGGTTGCCCGGGCGGTTTCCTCTGATATACATGATTCTACCAGAGTAAGAGGTATTATTTTAGGTGGTTCTGGAGAGGGAGAGGCTATCACTGCGAATAGATTCCCATATGTAAGAGCAGTAGTTTATTATGGTAAATCAACTCCCGTTGTGGAGGATGAGTCAGGTATTTTAGCCAGGTCAAGAGCACATAATGACGCAAATGTTCTTTCCCTGGGTGCTCGCTATTTCACCGAGGAGAGCATGATGGAAGTTGTGAATTATTGGCTCGGCGCCAAATTTAGCGGCGACGAAAGACATGTTCGGCGTTTAAAAAAAATAGATGACCTTAAGATAGATTCCAAGTAGTAGAGCGAAGCTCACTATGGGACAAATAAAATATGGCTGAAATAATTCCAGCGATTTTGGAAAAAAATTTTAATGAAATAAAAAATAAACTCACTTTTTTGCGCGGGCGGGCAAAGTGTGTTCAGTTGGATTTTTGTGATGGTATTTTTGTTCATAATCAAACATGGCCCTTTGCCACTGGTGGATTTAACGATTATGATTTTCAAAAAATTTTAAACGAAGAAGAGGGGATGCCCTTTTGGGAGGAATTTGATTTTGAATTTGATTTGATGGTGGAACACGCAATAGAGAATTTTGATATTTATATGAAATTGGGGCCCAAAAGAATAATTTTTCATCTTCGGGGAGAAAAAGAGGCGAAAGAATTCGAACATTTTTTAGAAGGTTTAGATATGTATGTGCGAGATAATGTGGAAATAGGTATTGCCATTGAGCCGGAGGGTGAGTTGCCTGTCGCCTCACAGTTTGCTAATTCTATTGCCACTAGGCTTTCAAATAAAGTTGATTTCATCCAGTGTATGGGGATAGACAATGTTGGCTTTCAAAATCAAGAATTTAACTCAAAAGTTTTGGAAAATATCGATATTTTAAAAAAAGACTTTTTGGGGCTCGTAGTAACTGTAGACGGCGGGATAAATTTGGGGAATGCAGAGGCGCTACTTCGGGCCGGGGCAGATAGATTGACCGTTGGTTCTGCAATTTGGAAAAGCGGAGACCCTGTCGGCGCTCTCCAAGATTTTCAAAGTTTGGTATAATTACTTAAATGCTTTTAACTGAAGGAAAAATAAAAGAGTTAGAAATCAGAGCAAACAACATTCGCATTTCGATTATTGAAATGCTTATGGAGGCGGGGAGTGGACATACGGCAGGGCCCCTCGGGATGGCAGATATTTTTGCCCTTTTTTATTTTCATGTTTTGAAACATGATCCTAAAAACCCAATGTGGGAAGAACGCGACAGATTTGTTCTTTCCAATGGACACATCGCTCCGGTTTTTTATGCGGCGACGGCGCATGCGGGATATTTTCCAGTCGAGGAACTAAAAACTCTTCGGAAATTTGGGTCCAGGTTGCAAGGCCATCCGCATAGAGAATTTATGCCATGGATTGAAAATAGTTCCGGGCCACTCGGCTCCGGTCTTTCTCAGGCAGCGGGAATGGCGCTCGGAGATAAAATGAACGGTAAGGACAAAGACAGATTTATTTATTGTTTTATGTCTGACGGAGAAATGGACGAAGGAAATACTTGGGAGGCGGCGATGCTCGCGGGAAAAAATAAATTAAGAAATTTAATTGCGATTGTAGACAGAAATAATATTCAGATTGAAGGATTTACCGAAGACGTGTTGCCCCTTGAGCCATTTCAGGCAAAGTGGAAATCTTTTAATTGGCACGTGATAGAGGTTTCCGGACATGATTTTAGGGCCTTAAACGAAGTGCTTGAGGAGGCACAAGATACTTTTGAAAAGCCGACGATTATTATCGCGCATACGATTCCAGGCAAAGGAGTAAAAGAATTCGAAAGGGATTACAAATGGCACGGCAAGGCCCCAAATAAAAAAGAAGGAGAAATGGCGTTAGCGGAATTAAAAAATACAATTTTTTAAACATGTTAAATCCCAAATTAAAATTGAATCCAAAAATGTGGAACGAGGATGTAGAGCAAGCGCCCATCCGCAAAGGTTTTGGGCAAGGATTTTTAGCGGCGGGGGAAGCAGATGAGAATGTCGTAGGGCTTTGTGCGGATTTGACGGAAAGTACGCAGATGAATTTATTTGCCGATAAATTTTCTAAAAGATTTGTCCAAATAGGTGTGGCTGAACAAAACTTGGTGACGGTTTCTTCGGGTATGGCAGCTATGGGAAAAATCCCTTTTTGTTCTTCTTATGCGATGTTTTCTCCTGGGCGCAACTGGGAACAAATCAGGACGACTATCGCCTACAATGATAGGAAAGTTGTGATAGTCGGTTCGCATGCGGGAGTATCCGTGGGCCCCGACGGGGGAACGCATCAGGCTCTCGAAGATATCGCCCTTATGCGAGTAATGCCAAATATGGATGTGATTTCTCCTTGTGATGCGATAGAAGCAAAGAAGGCAACGATAGCTTTGGCCAAGACAAAAGGACCCGCATACCTGCGTTTAGCTCGTGAAAAAACACCAATTATAACAACCGAGGAAACTTCTTTTGAAATAGGGAAAGCGGAAATTTATTGGTTGCCGGATGTTGGTTTGGCGCAGGTCGGGATAATTGCGACCGGGAGTTTGGTGCATCGAGCATTACTCGCCGCAAAAGAACTGGAGTCGGAAGGAATAAAAACTAAGGTGCTAAACTTATCTTCCATAAAGCCGATAGACACGGATGCGATTGTAACGCTGGCTAAAGAATGCAAAAAAATTGTGACGGTGGAAGAGCATCAAGTTGCCGGAGGAATGGGTTCTGCTGTGGCGGAAATACTCGCGCAAAGATATCCCGTACCGATAGAATTTGTCGGAGTGCAGGATAAATTCGGCCAGTCCGGTACTCCGGATGAACTTATTGAACATTATGGTATAGGAAAAAATTCTATTAAGGAGGCGGTGAAAAGGGTGTTAACCAGAAAATAGAAAAGCAAGTTTTTAAAACACGCATAAAATCTTGCTAGATTTTTGCTATGCTCGGCTCGTCAGCCTGTGCAATGTTTTAAAAACTTGCTTTTCTATTTTTTATAGTTTTTTTGCTTTATAACTTTCCGGGGCGTTTTTTAGATATTCTTCAATTTTTTCTTGAGTAAGAAGTCCTCTCTGGGCGCCTACTTGTTGGACCACAGACATTGAATTAATCCCGGCCCAAGCGATTGCTTCAGCCAATGTTTTTCCTGCGATAAGTCCGGCTACAATAGTAGAAGAAAAAGCATCCCCGGCGCCTGTGCGAGAATATGGGGGTTTCGGGTCGGGATAAGTTGGCATAAATAAGTATTCTGTGCCGTCGTATGCATAGGCGCCCTTCGGTCCGTCTGTGATTATTACAATTTCTGGTCCGAGATCTCGTATTTTAGTAAGCAATTCTTTTATCTCCGTATCTTCCAATCCTAATATTTTTTCAGCTTCCTCCACATTACAGAAAAATATTTTTGAATGTTTATAGAGTCTCTCCAACTTTTCTTTTCCTAGTTTTATCTCAAACTTCCCGGGCTGAAAGGCTAATTTTATTTGAGGATGAGAATCCAGGTAGTCTGCGACGGTATAATGAAAAGGAAAAGCGGTTTCGTTCACGGAGCTGAAATAAATCCACTTGGGATGATTTATCTCTGGTAGGACATAAGGATAAACTTCATGCTTAATCAAAATAGTGCGGTCCGCTCCATACCACAGAACGTAGTGCTGGTTCGTTTTCATCCCTTTGTTGGTTATTACAAATTCAGTTGCGACACCGTCTTTTTTCAAAGAATTTAAGCAATCAATCCCATCTCTATCGTCTCCAATGTTGGAAACAAGCGCAGTTTTAAAACCAAGTCTGGATATTGCGACGGCCGCGTTCGGGGCATTGCCGACAGCCGGGGCAAGAAAGACATCCTCGTAAAGAATTTTTTCAGCAAAAGGCATGCAAATTTCATAATTTTCATTATCTGGGACACCATGAATGCTAGCATTTTTAAGCTTAATAAAAGTATCTACTACGATATCCCCAATAGCGATCAGGTCATAATTATTTTCCATGTTATTATTTTAGCATATTATTTATAAAATATAAAAATTTCAGTATATGTCTAAAAAACCTATTCTAGTTTTTATTGCACTCTTTTTCTTTTTTGGTTTCAATAATTTAGCGCATGCAGGAGTAATAATTAATGAATTCGCGTCGGATCCTGATTCGGGCCCGGAATGGATAGAGCTACGGAATACTTCTTCCTCTTCGGTTGATCTTGATGGTTGGACGTGGACTGAACTTGCTAGCCCTGGCGGAGACACGGAACACGAAAGCTCCCCAAAGATTTTAAGTGGCACCATCTCCGCCGGAGGAGTTTATGTTTTTGAGATGAATAGTGCCCTCAATAATACCGGAGATTCTATAGGTTTATATGATGGGACAAATCTCGAAGACAGAGTGACTTATGGAAAAGTGAATAGTTTTTCAAAAAACTTAGACGCGCCGGCAAAAGGGAAGTCTGGCGCTTATATTGATGGAAACTGGCAAGCCAATCAAGAACCCACAAAAAATGCGCAAAACCCCGATTCACCTTCTTCTAGTGGTGACACGGACAGCAACAACAGTTCCGGCTCCTCGTCTACTTCTGCGGCTGAAGCTATTTCAGAAACAAAAACAAAAATACAAACACAAAAAATAAGAGTGCAGATTACCGGAAAGGCACTCGCATACGTCGGAATTCCTTTTTTTCTGGAAGGTAAAGTTTTTGGAACTATGGGTGAACAACTATACTCTGGCAAGTATTATTGGAATTTTGGTGATGGAGATTTCAGAGAAACGAGGGTGATTAATGTCGATAAGTTTGAGCACGCATATTTTTATCCAGGCGAATATACTTTGTTGTTAGAACATTATCCGGATGTTTTTACAGAAACTCCTGATGCAGTGGAAAAATTAACTATCAAAGTAGTAACACCGGAAATCTCGATATCCTCGGTGGGAGGCGAGAAAGATTTTTTTGTGGAACTTGCCAATAACGCGAATTACAGCGCTGATCTTTCTGATTGGTTTTTATTATCTGGACAGAAAAGTTTTTTAATTCCGCGGGGCACGAATTTGGCGGCAAATAACAAAATGATTATTTCTTCTCGAATTACTCATTTTTCTATTGAGGATAAATATAATTTAAAATTGATGAATCCCCAAGGAGAGCTAATATTTGATTATTCATCCTCTACTGCTTCGAAAAATAAAGTATCAAAAACCTCCAAACAATCCATTGTTTCCGAGGTTGCAAATCCTGAAGCAATTGATTTTACTGACTTGAGCGCTTCCGCGATAAATAGTGATGCCTGGAGGGGAGAGGGCAAAACATTTTCATCAATTATTCCCATTACTTCTTTTGTTTTTATCGGACTCTCGGCTGGAGCAGTTTATTATATTCGTCGGAAAAAAGTTATCCCGGAGGCTGGAAATGATTTTGAAATTCTAGATGAGTAGGGGATATGTGGGTGCTTGACCCGGTAGTAGAGAATCTCACTACCGGGTTGACATATACCCCCAGGGGGTATATATTAGGGTGATGAAACAAGAAATAAAAAACAAAGCTCTAAGACGACTAAAAATAATTGAAGGGCAAGTTCGGGGATTAGAAGAAATGGTAATGAAAGAAAAATACTGTGTTGATATCATTACCCAAACCAGCGCCGTAAAAAAGGCGTTGTCTGGCGTCGAAGATTTAATCCTGGAAAATCATTTGTCCACTCACGTTGTTCATCAAATTAAGCACGGGCATGAGAGTACTCCCGTTAAGGAGATTTTAAAAATTTATCAACTGAAAAGGAAATAATATTATGAACACACCCAAAACCTACTGGGTAAAGGGCATGCACTGTGCCTCGTGCGCCAACATAGTTGAAAGAACCATAAAAAAAATTGATGGGGTAGAAAGTATTTCAGTAAACAATGGCAATGAAAATGCATCAATTTCTTTTGATGAAAACAAAACCAACAAAGAGCTGTTTAATAAAAAATTAGAACCCCTTGGTTATGCACTTCACGACGTGCATTCCACTATGTCTGCGGAAGAAACGGGGATGGGTGAAGACGAGCACCGGGTGCATCTTGGGCTCAGTCAGTCTAAGGATGAAAAACTAGCAGAATTGAAAGATATGCGAAAAAAAATTATTTCGGTTATTCCACTTGCCGGGATAAGTATTTTGGTCATGGGTTGGGACATTCTTGCCAGTTTTAATTTAGTGTCGGAAATGTCACCAGTCTTGGGCAAATTTTTTTATTATTTATTTCCCTTGATGGCTGTTTATACATTTTTTGCCGTGGGCGGGCCATACTTAATGGGAATTTATCGCTTTGCTCGCTATGGAAAAGCAAACATGGATACTCTCGTCGGGATGGGTACGGGTGTTGCTTTTTTATATAGTTTTATTGTCACGGCATTTGGTGGGGCTCTTGGTCCATATATAAATACTGCGAACACTTATTATGATGTTACTATTATTGTCCTTGCTTTTATTACAATTGGTAAATTTTTAGAGATAAAATCAAAGTTAAAAACAGGAGAGGCGGTTGAAAAATTATTGGGATTGCAGGCAAAAACTGCTTTGGTAATTCGCGACCCCGAAGGAAAGCCAGCTTCCTACGGGGCAGGTGGAAAAGAGATAGAGATTCCTGTTGGTGAAGTTGTTCATGGGGATTTTATTATTGTAAAACCCGGAGCAAAAATTCCTGTCGATGGAGTAATTACGGAAGGAATGTCTTATTTAGATGAGTCTATGGTGACCGGAGAACCGATGCCAGCGCAGAAGAATGTTGGGGACAGTGTCATCGCCGCCACCATAAATACAAACGGGTCTTTCATATTTAAAGCCACAAAAGTCGGGGCGGAAACACTATTTGCCCAGATAATAAAAATGGTGGAAGAAGCGCAAGGAAGCAAGGCGCCCATTCAAGCCTTGGCAGACAAAATTTCAAGCATTTTTGTGCCTGTTGTTTTGGTTATTTCTATTATTACCTTGGCTTTTTGGCTCATCATCGGGATACAATATCTTGGTTTTTCGCAAGCGCTTTCTTTTGGCCTAGTTTCTTTTGTCGGGATTTTGGTCATCGCTTGTCCGTGCGCACTTGGGCTTGCGACGCCGACGGCAATCATTGTGGGGGTGGGGAAAGGTGCCAGGGAAGGAATTTTGATTAAAGATGCGGCGACACTCGAAAAATTGCATAAGGTTGATACAGTTGTCGTGGATAAAACAGGAACTATTACCGTAGGTGAGCCGACGTTAGTTGATGTCCAGAACTTTTCAAATCTTAAAGACGAAGAGCTCATCTCAATTCTTGCCTCACTTGAAAAAAAATCAGAACACCCGATTGCTCATGCCATAATTAATTATGCGGAGGAAAAAAATATTAAAATAACAGATGTGGCAAGTTTTGAAGGCATTCAAGGAAAAGGGTTAAAAGGAAAAATAAACAATTTTGAGTATTACGTTGGAAACGCGAAATTTATACAAGACCTAGAAATCACCTTTGATAATTTAAAGCTGGAACAATATACGGCGCAAGGAAAAACACCGGTAATCCTTGCCACGAAAGAAAAAGTTTTAGGCTTTGTGATGGTGTCCGACGAGATAAAAGCAGAGTCAAAACAAGCAATAATAAATCTTCACCAGCTTGGCATCAAGGTAGTGATGCTGACCGGGGATGATGAAAAAGCAGCGAGGTATATGGCGTCGCTTGTCGGTATTGATGATGTAGTAGCGCATGTAATGCCTGAAGATAAATTATTAAAAATAAAAAAACTACAAGCAGAAGGTCATGTCGTGGCTATGGCGGGTGATGGAGTAAATGATGCTCCGGCGTTGGCTCAAGCGGATGTCGGCATCGCTATGGGTACTGGCACCGATGTGGCGATAGAATCAGCGGGGATAACTCTTCTCGGCGGGGATATCTCAAAACTTGTCAAAGCTATAAAGCTTTCGAAGATAACCATGCGAGGCATAAAACAAAATCTTTTTTGGGCATTTATTTATAACATTGTCGGGATTCCGCTTGCAGCGGGATTATTTTATCCGATATTCGGTTGGCTTTTAAATCCGGTTTTTGCGGGTATGGTGATGGCCTTTTCGAGTGTTTCAGTGGTCGGAAACTCATTAAGAATTAAAAATAAAAAATTATAATCTACGAACTTAACGCCACAAAATATTTTATGCATAAATATAAATTTCATGTTTCCGGTACTCATTGTGCGTCGTGTAAAATCTTAATTGAAGATATTTTGAAAGAGCAGGACTCGGTAAATAGTGTGTTGGTCAATTTAGACAAAGAAATGGTTGAGGTTGAGACCGAAAGTGATAAAAGTGCGGGAGAATTGGCGCGAATATTTACCGAAAAAATTAAACCAAATGGTTACACTCTTTCAGTAGAAAAAATAAAAGAAGAAAAAGAGAAAGATGATGCACTTTGGAAAGCGATAATGATTGGTATTGGTTTTTTATTTTTATTTTTTTTATTGCAAAAGTCCGGTATTTTGAATCTCAGTCTGGGTAGTAAAACTACGCCAGCTACAAGTTTTATCATCGGGATTGTCGCTTCTTTGTCTAGTTGTTTGGCCGTCGTCGGGGGTCTGATTTTGTCTCTTTCGGCGAAGGTGGCAAAAGATGATAATGGCAAGAATAAAAAACCATTTATTTTATTTCATGGAGCCAGGTTGTTCGCTTTTGCTTTTTTGGGTGGAATCCTTGGGCTTATCGGTGAGGCGATAGGGGTGAATTTTATTTTTTCTACAATTTTAGGAATTTTTGCTTCTCTCATTATGCTTTTGTTGGGCATAAATTTACTTGGAATTATTAAAAAAAATAAACTTACCCTGCCGAGTAATTTATTTTCTTTTTTTAGAAAAGTAGAGCACGCGACCTGGGCGCCGATTATCCTCGGTGTCGGGACTTTCTTTCTGCCTTGTGGTTTTACTCAAGCGATGCAAGTTGCCGCTCTCTCCAGCGGATCATTTGTGTCGGGATTTCTAATTTTATTTTCATTTGCCCTTGGCACACTGCCAGTGCTTGCTCTCTTGTCGTTTAGTTCTGTTTCTTTCGCTCATTCGAAATACGCTCCGTTGTTTTTTAAATCAGCCGGAGTGGTCGTAGTTATTCTTGCTTTGTTTAATCTTATTAATAGTTTGGTGGTCATCGGGTTGATTCCACCCTTATTTAATTTTTAAAATAATAAAAATATGAAAAAAATATTAGTTTCAATTTTTGTGGCAGTGATATTGATAGTGATGGCCCTTGTCTTAGTGGGGGGGAGAAACAATATTCCAGTGGCAAAAGGGAACAATGTTTCCATCGTTGATGGAAAACAAATTATTGATTTGACGGCCAAGAGCGGGTATTCTCCGGAAAGAAGTGTCGCCAAGGCTGGGATCCCTACAATCTTACGATTTACCACTAATGGAAATTATGATTGTTCGTCTTCGGTTCGTATCCCCTCGATGAATGTCAGCAAAAACCTGGAATTATCCGGAATAACGGAGATTGATTTGGGAAATCCTAAAGAGGGTATTATGCACGGTAGTTGCAGTATGGGCATGTATCCATTTGAAATTAATTTTGAAAAATAACGTTTTTTGTGATATTATTCTTAAATATGCAAATCATTACATTTTTGATGAAAATAAAAACGTTTTTTACTAAAAAGAAAATTATCTGGACGGGAATTATCCTTCTGGTGATATTCGGCGGCTGGTTTATTTTTGGCAGATCCCCAAGTAATGCTGGAATTCAAACAGACGTAGTCAAATTGCAAGACATCGAAAAGACGGTTTTAACCACCGGACAAGTAGTAAGTTCAACCGACCTTGATTTAAGTTTTGCTTCTTCCGGAATTGTTAAAAGAGTTTTAGTAAAAGAGGGTGATGTGGTATACGCAGGTCAACTTCTGGCAGAAGAAGATACGAGCAGTCTCGTCGCGCAGTTGCGTAGCGCAGAGGCGGGTCTAACCATTGCTAAACAACAAGCCGCTACTTCAGAAATCAATCTTGCAAATATTACTAAAGAGCAAGACACCCTAGTGGCTAATGCTTATCGAACCTTGCTTAATTCATCTCTTGTCGCAGAAAATGTAGGTAACTACAGCGGTTACGATGCTCCGACAGTTTCCGGAACCTACACTTGCGGGAAAGAGGGTTCATATAATCTTAAAACGTATAACTCAAGCGGGGGTGTCTCTGTAACTTACAGTGGTTTAGAAAATGACTCGCTTTTATTGACGGACATCGTGAGACCGATGGGGAAGTGCGGATTATTTTTGTCTTTTGACAAAACAAAAATACTTTTATCGAATATTGAATTTGTCATAAATATACCCAACAAAAATGCTGCGAACTACAACGCGAATTACAGCGCTTATCAGACGGCTTTGCAAAATCGTATTATCGCAATTGCCAATGCGCGAGCCAGTGTCGAGGGCGGAAGCGCTTCTTCCTCTATTGTGGAGGCGCAGATTGAACAAGCGCAGGCAAGCGTAGATAGTATAAATGCACAGATAAGAAACGCCAGAATCGTTGCTCCTGCAGACGGGACAATTACACAAGTAGATGTGAAGGTCGGGGAGCTGGCCCAAGCCACAAAAGAAGCGCTGAAGTTATTAAATGTCGGAAAGTTGCACACCGAAGCCTTGGTGAGCGAGGCAGATATTGCTTCTGTCGCCCTCGGACAATCAATCGACAATACTTTTGATGCGCTCGGACCGGATAAACATTTTACAACTGCTGTTCTTACCATCAATCCGGCGTCTACTGTTATTTCTGGTGTGGTCAATTATAAGGTTACCGGAAGTTTGGAAAATATTCCCGAAGTGAAGCCGGGGATGACCGTGAATATGACGATTAAGGTTGCAGAGAAAAAGGGTGTTCTCGTTATTCCGACTAGCGCCATAATAAATAAAAATGGGAAAAATATTGTAAGAGTAATTAATGATTCGAAAAATAAAACTTATACCGAAAAAGAAGTAGAAATAGGATTAAATGCCGATGGTGGTTTGACGGAAATTATCTCCGGTTTGAGCGAGGGGCAGGAAGTTGTAACCTATATAAAATAGACAGTGCCTATAATAAAAATAGAAAATCTAACAAAGGATTATGAAAACGATGGAGTGATCACTTCTGTTCTCCACGGGATAGATTTCAGCATGGAACAAGGAGAGTTTGTCGCCATCATGGGTCCTTCCGGTTCCGGCAAATCAACGTTAATGCATATATTAAGTTTTCTTGATAAACCCACCTCCGGCTTGTATGAATTTGAAGGTCAAGACACAAAGGATTTCGATAAGGATTATTTGGCGCAACTTCGTAATGAGCGGGTCGGATTCGTTTTTCAATCTTTTAATCTTCTTGCGCGCACGACCGTTCTCGACAATGTTAAATTGCCCCTCCTTTACAGTAATAAAAAAGACCATGACAGCCTGGCGAAGAAGGCGCTCGCAGCCGTCGGTTTATCTCATCGGCTAGATTATTTTACAAACCAAATCTCCGGTGGAGAAAAACAACGAGTAGCGATAGCTCGCGCCCTGGTTTGTGATCCAGCTGTTATTTTTGCCGATGAACCGACGGGGAATTTGGATTCAAAATCCGGGAATGCCGTATTAGAGATTTTGCAATCACTAAATGAACGGGGACATACTATTATTTTAGTTACTCACGAAATGGACACGGCCAATCACGCCAAGAGAATAATCTCTATAAGAGACGGCAAGATCGTTGGAGACGAAAAAGTTTTGAATCGCACAATCGCTAAAGCGGACGGGGAATTGAAAAAATAGCACATGTCTTGTATTAAATTTTTGATTAAAACGAATGACCACCAATTATTATTTAAAATTTTAGTATTGGAATGAATTTTTTTTCAACGATAAAGATGACTATTCGTAGTTTGCTTTCCAGAAAAGGAAGGTCGGCTCTTACTATGCTTGGTATCGTTATCGGAGTAGCGGGGGTAATAATTATCATGTCTCTTGGGGCCGGAGCTCAGTCGTTGGTTTTGGGACAAGTGAACAAACTCGGATCCAATTTACTTTCTATCCAGCCCGGCAAAAGCGATCCCAAAGGTCCTCCAGCGCAAGTTTTTGGTGTTGTTGTTACGACCCTAGTCGAGCCCGACGCTGAAGTTTTACGCTCGACCTCTCAGGTGCCTCATGCGGTGGCCGTTAACGCTTTAGTCCGCGGTGCAGGCACGGTGACTTGGCAGAACAAAAATGCCGAGACAAGTTTTATCGGCACGGATTATGGATATGCGGATGTAGTTAATTTTTCGATGAGTTCCGGACAATTTATTGATGAGGCTTCAAACAAGGGCGGGGCAAAAGTCGCGGTTCTGGGTTCTAAGGTGGCCGATGCGTTGTTCCTTGGCACCGGAGTAGATCCCATTGGGCAGGTGATAAAAGTTAGAAGTACTTCTCAAGCAGAAGCGGGCGGAGTTCCTTTGCGGGTCGTCGGAGTTGTGGAGAAAAGAGGTAGCGCTTTTTTTCAAGACCAAGATGATCAAATATTTATTCCACTTTCCATTGCTCAAGGTCAACTTTTGGGCATTCATTATTTACAAGCAATTAATGTCAAGGTGGATTCGGCAGAAAATATTGATCAGACGATCAATGACATTACGGGTGCTTTAAAGCAAAGACATCACATAATCTCCGATGATGATATTGATTTTACTGTTAGAAATCAAGCGGCAGCGGTGGATCTTTTGAAGACTATTACGAATGCACTTTCCTTGTTTTTAACCTCGATGGCGGCGATAGCATTGGTCGTCGGAGGAGTCGGCATCTTGAATATTATGCTTGCGACGGTCGCGGAAAGAACCCGGGAAATCGGATTGCGTAAAGCGGTGGGAGCCACGAATAGGGCAGTGATGGATCAGTTTTTACTAGAAGCAGGGACGCTTACTTTTTTGGGTGGGGTAGTCGGGATTTTTTTTGGAATTATAATTTCGTATCTGATGTCCGTTCTCATGAAATATATGGGTTACGATTGGGATTTTGTTATTTCATTTATGTCGGTGTTTGCCGCTATCGGTGTGTCGATATTAACCGGAGTAATCTTCGGGCTCTACCCGTCTTTTAAGGCGTCAAAATTAAATCCAATTGATGCTCTTCGTTATGAATAGAAAAATAATATTTTTTTAAGATGATAAAAGCATTTACACAATCAGTGAAAGCACTTCGGGCCAACAAAGGCAGGACATTTTTAACTATGTTGGGTATTGTTATTGGAATCGGGACTGTTATTTTAGTATTATCTGCCGGCGCAGGTTTTCGTTCGCTTATCGATTCTCAGGTGGCTGTTTTTGGTAGCAACACCTTATTTGTACAAACACATATTCCTTCAGCTACGAAAAAAAGAAGTGATGCGACGGATGGACCGGGTGGAGCAATCGTCGGGGTGGTAATTACCAGTTTCAAACAAAGAGATTTGGATGCGATTAACAAATTGCAAAATGTCTCCGGGAGTTATGGCATCATTACCGGTCAGGCTGTCTCTCAATATAGAAACAATAAAAAAAATACAATATATTACGGGACCGGCGCGGAAAGATTTAATATCGACAAAACTCCGCTTGCCTCCGGAAGATTTTTTTCTAGGGCAGAAGATGTGAGCGGAGCACAAGTGGCCATTTTGGGGGCTACTGTGGCTGAGGACCTTTTTGGTCAGGATGACCCGCTCGGAAAATTATTTAAATTAGGTACATTGAATTTTCAAGTAATCGGTGTTTATGCTCCACAAGGCGCGCTTTCCGATAGTGACGGAACAGTTTTTGTGCCACTCAATACAGCGCAAAAAAAATTGCTTGGGGTGGATTATATTACGGTCGCAGTGGTGGCCTTAAATAATGTAAACGATGCTGATGCGACGGCGGAGCAAATAAAAATTACCATGCGGAACAATCACAATATAACAAATCCGGATAAGGATGACTTCATCGTGCAAACACAAGCACAAGCGATGGATACTTTCAATACTATTTTTAACGGGATTACATATTTGCTGATTGCTATCGCGGCTATTTCTCTTTTAGTGGGCGGGGTGGGTATTATGAACATTATGTATGTTGTGGTGACGGAGCGGACATCCGAAATTGGGTTGAAAAAAGCTCTCGGGGCCAGAGAGTCCGATATCTTGCGTGAATTTCTCACTGAAGCGGTTTTGGTCACGGTGGTGGGAGGGGTTATCGGGATAGCGGTCGGGGCTCTTCTTGGTTTTGCCGTTTCACTTGTGGCAGAAAGTGCTAATCTCGCATGGACTTTTTCTGTTCCAGTATATTCTATTGTTTTGGGCTTTGGAGTTTCGGCAATAATCGGAATTTCTTTTGGGGTTTTTCCGGCTCGTTCTGCCGCCAAAATGGATCCGATTGAAGCCCTGCGGTATGAATAATAATTCAGTGTAATGTTTTGAATCCGGAGTTGTTTCTGTTATATTTGAATTGTTATGTCACTTTCAATCGGAATTGTCGGTTTGCCGAATGTGGGGAAATCCACTCTTTTTAATGCACTTACTAAAAAGGGCGTACCGGCAGAGAATTATCCGTTTTGCACGATTGATCCTTCTGTCGGTATTGTGCCCGTGCCGGATGAACGCCTGACGAAGCTCTCAGAAATTTCTAAATCAAAAAAAACTATTCCTGCGGTGGTGGAGTTTGTAGACATTGCCGGGTTGGTAAAGGGCGCCTCCGAAGGCGCGGGACTTGGTAATAAATTTTTGTCTCACATTCGTGAAGTAGATGCGATTATTGAAGTCGTAAGGATTTTCGAAGACGAAAATACTATTCACGTGCATAATAAAATAGATCCACTCTTTGATATAGAAGTAATAAATTTTGAATTGAAACAAGCGGGAATTGAAAAGCCAACGCTCTACGTACTGAATAGGTCTGAGGCCGCGGACAATTTGAAAGAAAGTTTTATCTCTGAACTTCCCGGTCCCTATATCGAAGTGGATCCTGTTTTTGGTACTGGGCTCGAGAATCTTATTAAAGCGAGCTATGACCTTTTGGGGCTTATTACTTTTTTTACTACGGGGGAAGATGAATCAAGGGCGTGGACGACTCTCCGTGGGGCGAATGCACCATTTGCGGGTCGTTCAATCCATACAGACTTTCAACAAAAATTTATTAGAGCGGAAGTGGTGTCTTATGAACAATTGATCGAAGCAGGCCGTTCAGGCCCTGAGGGGTCTTCAGGCTCGATGAGTTCCTTCGCGAAGGCGCGAGAAAAAGGATGGGTTCGTACCGAAGGGAAAGAATATATTGTAAAAGACGGAGACGTAATTGAATTTTTAATATGATGAAAGAAAATAATGAAATAAAGATTTTTTGCTCAAAAGACTGGAAAGACTATGAACTTCTGGACACCGGCGAAGGAGAAAAATTGGAAAGATTCGGAAAGTATTTTTTTGTGCGTCCTTACGAAGACGCAGTTTGGCTAAAATGTTCAACACCGAGTGTTCAACAGTCTTGGGGGATGGCAGACGGTAAATTCTGGAGCGCAAAAACCGGAGCAAAAGCAGGCTGGACCCCGTCGCTCGCGAGCGACGGGGGGAAAACACCCCAAAAAGCGCAAGGCGAAGCCTTGCGCATAAAATGGGAGATGGAATATAAAGGAATCAAATTTTTAGCCTTGCCGACTCCTTTCAGGCATCTAGGATTTTTTCCCGAGCAAGCGAGTCACTGGGATTTAATAGAGGAAAAAATTAAGCAAGCCAAAAGGCCGATTAAATTTCTAAATCTTTTTGGTTACACCGGAGTGGCGAGTCTTTTCGCCTTGCGAGCAGGCTCGGAAGTGACGCACCTCGATGCGTCCAAACAAACCCTAAATTGGGCAAAGGAAAATCAAAAATTAAATGTTGGTTTTGAAAAATTGCCAATGCGAATTATCGAGGATGATGCAATAAAATTTTTGGAACGAGAGGAAAAAAGAGGAAATAAATATGATGCAGTAATTATGGATCCGCCGAAGTTCGGCAGGGGGCCGAAAGGAGAAATATGGAAGATAGAGGAAATGCTTCCGAAGCTTTTGTCCTCGGTTCGCAAGGTCCTATCAGATAAGCCACTTTTTGTTATTTTGACTTCTTATGCGACGGAGTCTTCTTCATTGTCTTTGGGTTATGCTCTAGAAGAAACAATGAAAGGTTTTAATGGCAAAACAGAGGTAGGTGAACTTTGTGTGGAGGAAAAATCAAGCAAACGTATAATTTCTCTTGCTAATACGGCAGTCTGGAGCATATAATTTACTTATATGGTTATTATAGTTGTTTTCTTAGTGCTAATAGGAATAGTCGTTTTTATTATTAATAATAACGTAAAAAATATTATGGAAACAAAAACAACCGCTAAAGATTTTTTTATCAATTTGGGCGCCATTGTGGCCCTCGGTTTCTTCGTGGCGAACCTAATCGGCCTATTGTTTACAATAATTAACCGAGCATATCCGCCTACTTTAGGTTATGGTTACTATGGAAGTGGTTCAATCAGTTTTCCCGTCGCTGCACTTATCATTTTTTTTCCTGTTTATGTTTTACTTATGTGGCTTCTGGAAAGAGGTTATCGGATAGAACCGGAAAAAAGAAATGTCGGCATTAGAAAATGGTTAACATACATTACTTTGTTTGTTTCGGGTTTTGCTTTGGCCGGTGATTTGGTTACGATTTTATATTACTTTATTGACGGTCGCGACATCACAACCGGTTTTATCCTTAAGATTCTGGTTGTGTTGATGGTTTCGCTCTCGATTTTCTTTTACTACATTTACGATGTGATGGGAAAATCAAATGCAAAATTCAGAAGAATATGGACAATAGTATCCGCCATAATTATTCTGCTTTGTATTGTTTGGGGTTTCTCTGTCCTGGGTTCGCCTCGTACCCAACAACTGCTGAAATATGATGAACAAAAAATAAATGATTTGCAGAATATTCAAAACGCTGTCCAGAATTTTTATTCTCTGAAAGGGACTCTCCCGAAAGATTTTGTTGAATTGTCGACACAAGAAAATCATTTTATAAATACGGAGGATCCGCAAAATAAGAAACCTTACGAATATGAAACGACAAGCAATACGACATATAATCTGTGCGCAGAGTTCAACAAGGAATTAACCAAGGATGCATATGTGGCAAGTTTCGGTCCATATGGAGGAAATACGTGGCTACACGGAGCTGGCAGATATTGTTTTGCAGAAACCATAAATCCAAACATATACTCAAAACCAGGAATAGTACCAATTCCTTAAAAGAAAAATACGAAGTTACTTTACGGAAAAGTCTTTTGCAAAAAGGTCATGTTTTAGGTATCATGGATTGATATGGCTGAATACAATCATCTTAAGATTGAGAAAAAATGGCAAAAAATTTGGGAAGAAAAAGGTATCTATCACGCACAAAACAAATCTAAAAATCCCAAATATTATAGTCTAGTAGAATTTCCTTATCCGTCAGGTGACGGGCTTCATGTGGGACACCCCCGACCATATATTGGTATGGATGTTATCTCCAGAAAAAGAAGGTTGGAGGGTTACAATGTTTTATATCCGATAGGTTGGGATGCCTTTGGACTACCAACTGAAAACTTCGCTATTAAAACAGGTAAAGATCCGAGGGTGGTTACAAAGAAGAATACCGATACTTTTAGAAGGCAAATAAAATCTCTCGGTATTTCTTTTGATTGGTCACGAGAAATAAACACGACTGATCCCAAATATTACAAATGGACGCAATGGATATTTCTACAATTTTTAAAGAAAGGATTGGCTTATAAGGCAAAGATAGCTATCAACTGGTGCCCGAAAGATAAAACAGGACTTGCGAACGAGGAAGTCGTGGGCGGGTGTTGTGAACGATGTGGAACACCGGTAGAAAAAAGAGAAAAAGAACAATGGATGCTGGCGATTACTAAATATGCTGAACGACTAGATAAAGATTTGGATACTGTGGATTATTTGCCGCAAATAAAACTTGCGCAGAGAAACTGGATTGGGAAATCCGAGGGTGCGGAGATAGAGTTTATAATAAAAGCGGGACAGCTGCTTTCTCACGACTCGCACTCGAACTTGAATGTGGTTAACGAAAATAATATTGCGTATGTCGCAGAAAGCACTGTCTCGCTTTTATTAAGAGTTAAAGTTTTCACCACTCGTCCGGATACGATTTTCGGGGCGACATATTTAGTACTTGCGCCGGAGCATGAATTAATTCAAAAATTAAAAAATCAAATTACAAATTTGAACGAAGTAGAAAAGTATATTAAGGAAGTAAAAAATAAAACAGAGATTGAACGGACTGCTGAGGATAAAACCAAAACCGGGGTTGAATTAAAAGGCATCAAAGCAATTAATCCCGCAAATAAAGAGGAAATATCTGTATGGATAGCGGACTATGTTTTAGCTACCTATGGGACTGGAGCGATTATGGCGGTGCCACAGCACGACGAGCGGGATAGAGATTTTGCGACTAAATACAATTTACCTATCGTAGATAAGCCCCTTGTGGGCGCCAGAGAAATAACAAAAGAGGTGGGGGGGAAAATGGTGACAAAATTCAAACTGCGGGATTGGATTTTTTCACGTCAACGGTATTGGGGAGAACCGATTCCCGTAGTGCATTGTGAAAAATGTGGCATTGTACCCGTACCGGAGAAAGACTTGCCGGTAGAACTTCCGAAGGTAAAAAATTATCAGCCTACGGATAGCGGTGAGTCACCGCTTGCAAATATCAAAAGTTTTGTGGAAACTCGGTGTCCATTATGTGGGGGCAAAGCAAAGAGAGAAACAGACACGATGCCGAACTGGGCAGGCTCAAGCTGGTACTATCTGAGGTACACAGACCCCAAAAATACAAAAGAATTTGCTTCAATGAAAAACTTAAAGTACTGGCTGGGTGTCGACCCCGCCGGGGGCGGGATAAATTGGTACAATGGTGGGAATGAGCACACCACCTTGCATCTCTTATATTCCCGTTTTTGGCATAAGTTTTTATTTGATCAAGGGCTCGTGCCTACAGCCGAGCCGTATAAAAAACGTACAGCCCACGGCATGATTTTGGGTGAGGGGGGAGTAAAAATGTCTAAATCTCTCGGTAATGTAATAAACCCGGATGAAATAGTGAAAACCTACGGAGCGGATACCTTACGTGTTTACGAAATGTTTATGGGGCCTTTTAATCAATCCGTCGCGTGGTCCACAGAAAGCATTATCGGAGCCAGAAGATTTATAGAAAAAGTTTGGAGGATAGGAGAAAAGGTAAAAGAGGAGAAGGTAAATAATTTTTTGAGCCTTCGCCCTCGGAGCCAAAAGGACAGGGGACCCACGACTCTTGAAAATCATTTACCTTCCCCTCTTCAAAAGCTTTTGTACAAAACAATCAAAAAAGTTTCTGAAGACATTGAGGAAATGCATTTCAATACCGCTATTTCTTCGATGATGATTTTGGCGACGGAGATGGAAAAAACAGAAAAAGTAGAAAAAGAAGATTATAAAAAATTCTTACAAATTTTAAGCCCCTTCGCGCCACACGTTACCGAGGAACTCTGGCAAACGTTAGATGAAAAAAAACCTGCCTCGTATCGAGCTAAAAGCTCTGGTTCGGGGTCTATCAATCTTTCGGTGTGGCCAAGGTGGGAGAAAAAGCTTATTGAGGAAGAGGAAGTGAAAATAATGGTGCAGGTAAACGGAAAAGTTCGAGCCGAACTCATGATAAGTATGGATGAAAACGAAGAAACGATTAAGGAAAAAGTACTTTCGAATGAAATTGTGGTGAAGTACTTGGGTGGCGGGGAAGTGAAAAGAGTTGTTTACGTGAAAAATAGACTTATCAACATTGTTATTTAGTTGTTTTTAAAACAATTGTGTATATAATTAGAGTATTAACATAGTCGGCACTTTTAGTGTTATTTGTAAAGAAGATGAATTCAAATATTTTTGATAGACTTTCTTTTTTGTCTTTGTTTTTGGTTGTAATTTTATTACCACTTTTCTGTTTGCCTTTTACCAATATTCCAGTCGAGACCTCCAAGGGTTTGTTTTTGGTTTTAGGACTTGCCGTTTCTATAATTTTCTGGGCAATCGCTAGATTTGTCGACGGTAAAGTAGTTTTCCCTAAATCCTGGCTATTGGTGTCCGGCTTCGGCGTGTCTTTAGTTCTATTGCTGTCCGCTCTTTTTTCGGGAAGACCCGGAGTTTCGCTGTTTGGTACAATGTTTGATATTGGGAGTTTTTGGTTTATTTTTTCTGGTTTTGTCTTGATGTTTATGTCTGCGGTGGTTTTTCGAACTCTCAAACAAGCAAGAATCGTGTTATTCGGAACGATATTGTCTTCCGCCCTCGTTTTGATTTTTCAGGGATTTCATCTATTTATGCCCAAGATTTTATCCTTGGGAATTTTGGCTGATAAGACGGGAAATGTCCTCGGGTCCTGGAATGCCCTGGGTCTTTTTGCGGGTTTTTCCGGATTGATGTTCCTTTTAGTGATAGAGGTTTTTTCAGTTACTAAAATAGAAAAGATTTTGTTAGAAATATTTATTTTAACTTCGATATTATTGGCGGCAGCGGTGAATTTTCCTTTGGTCTGGATTCTTCTTGGAATTTCCAGTTTAATTATTTTTGTTTACAAAGTTTCAATTACTGTTCACAAAAATGAAGAAGGAGGAGAGAAGAGAAAAAATTTCCCGGTAATTTCTTTTGTGGTGGTTATTATCGCTCTGTTATTTTTCCTAAATCCATTAGTCCCTATTCCGACAGTCGGTATGGGATATCTCGGTGACGTTGTTCCAAGTCTTTTGCACACTTCAAATACGGAGATAAGTCCATCCTTGGGGGCGACGATGTCTATTACGAAGGGAGTACTTGTCAAACATCCTCTCTTGGGTATTGGTCCAAATAGATTTAGTGAAGCATGGTCAATGTATAAACCACTCTCCATTAATGATACCCAATTCTGGGATGTTTCATTCAATTCGGGTTCAGGATTATTGACGACCTTTTTTGCCACGACCGGAGGCCTTGGGATTCTTTCCTGGCTAGTATTTTTTATTCTGTTTTTGTTTATTGGAATAAAATCAATTTTTTCTAATATAAAAAATGGAGTAAATTGGGATGTGATGGTGTTCTTTGTTTTATCGATTTATCTTTTGATTTCTTCATTCTTTTATTTTACCGGAGTAACGATGTTTTTATTGTCCTTCGCTCTGATCGGAGTGTTCATCGGATTAATCGCTTCCAGCTCTGGCCGAGAAGTGTCGATTCTATTTTTGAACGATCATCGAAAAAGTTTCTTCTCTATCCTGGTGCTTATTCTTTTAGTTGTTTTTTCTATTGCCATTTCATTCAAATATATAGAAAAATTTGCTTCTGTTTCGTATTTCGGCAAGGCCCTGTCTGCGTCGACAGAAGCCAATGCTGAAACGAACATAAGGAAAGCCCTTGGACTATATCAAAATGATTTATACTTACGTACATATTCTCAAATATATCTTTTGAAGTTGAAATCTGTAGTGAACAAGGGGGCAGATCTTTCTGACGAGGATAAGGCAAGTTTGCAGACGAGTTTTGATCAAGTTATCAGCGGGGCGCAGGGGGCGGTGAATTATAATCCGTTAAATTATTTGAACTCTCAATTGCTTGGTTCAATGTATGAAGAAGTCGGAGCCCTAGGGGTCAAGGATGCTTATAGCAATGCCGTTGTCGCCTATGGGGCAGCGTCACTTCTTAATCCATTAAATCCGGGCATCAAACTTGCTCAAGCAAGCGCCGCATTTTCTGATGGGAAAACACAGGAAGCGAAAGATTATGCATTGGCAGCTTTGTCTTTGAAGGGTGATTATGTCGATGCTTTGGTTATTCTTTCTCAAATAGCAAAAAAACAAGGGAATAGCGGGGAGGCGCTTACTTATGCGCAAAAAGCTCTTTCGCTTGTGCCGACCGACAAGAACTTAATTCAATACGTAGACTCTCTAAAAAATTCTAATTCTACCCCCGAGCCCACTCCTGCTGAAGTTGCTCCTAAAAGATAAATTGCATAGCTAATGGAGAAAATACTGAGAATTTTTACAAAAGAATCCGGAAGCATAAATCAGGCGGCACTTCTTTTGGGTTCTTTTACTCTTTTGTCTCAGGTTCTGGCACTTTTCCGTGATCGGGCTTTTGCTCACATCATCGGTCCTTCGCCCGCACTCGATGCTTATTATGCGGCTTTTCGAGTGCCGGATTTAATTTTTATTTCTATCGCTTCTCTCGCTTCGATAACGGTAATTATTCCTTTTATCGTTGCTCGGATGGATGGGGACAAGGTGACCGACAAGGCACGGAAATATTTGAACGATGTTTTCACCGTTTTCTTTTCTCTAATGGTTTTGGTTGCTCTTCTCGCTTTTTTTCTGATGCCATATTTGGCGGATTTGATTGCCCCTGGTTTCACTCCATTTTATCAAGCGAAAGTCGTCTTGCTTTCCCGCATAATGCTTCTTTCCCCGATATTGATGGGACTTTCGAATCTTTTCGGGACGGTCACTCAGCTTTTCCACAAATTTTTTATTTATTCCTTAAGTCCGATTTTTTATAATGTGGGAATTATTGTCGGAGTTATTTTGCTCTATCCGATTTTCGGAATCTCCGGCTTGGCCATGGGGGTGGCGCTAGGCGCCCTCATGCATTTCGGTATTCAGGCATTTTCTTCTCATCGCTGTGGTTTTACTCCCAGATTTTCCCTTGCTGTTAATTTCAAGGATATTAAAAGTGTTGCTATGACTTCACTCCCGCGAACGATGGGGCTTGCTTTCAACAATATTGCCCTTATCTGTATTATCGCGCTCGCCTCCTTTTTGAAAAGCGGGTCTATCTCGATTTTTAATTTTTCTTTCAATCTTCAGTCTGTTCCATTGAATATTATCGGAATATCTTATGCGGTCGCCGCTTTTCCGACGTTAGCGAAATCTTTTAGTGGCGGAAAAAAAGAGGAATTCAAAATACACCTAAAAGAAGCATCGAGGGCGATTGTTTTTTGGTCCTTACCTGTTATTTTTCTTTTTATTGTGCTTCGGGCTCAAATCGTGCGCGTGATTTTAGGCTCCGGTTCTTTTTCCTGGGATGATACTCGTTTAGTCGCTGCTTGTTTGGCGATATTTTCTGTTTCGATCTTGGCCCAGGGGATGATTACGCTTTTATCTCGTTCGTATTATGCGACGGGCAATACGAAGCGTCCGCTCACAGTAAACCTCCTGTGTTCTGTTTTGATTATTATTTTATCTTTTTTCTTCATTCATCTCTTTCAAAATTGGCTTTTCTTCCGATATTTTATTGAGTCCCTCCTCAAGGTGAGTGACATCTCTGGTACAGAGGTGCTCATGCTCCCACTCGCGTATTCTGTGGGTACCATTTTAAATTTTGTTCTGCACTGGATTTTCGTGAAAAAAGATTTTATGCCGGAAGAATCCTTTATCACCAAGACTTTTTTCCAAAGCTTAGGTGCCTCTTTTTTCCTGGGATTGGTCGGCTATTTGAGTTTAAATATTCTTTCTCCGGTTTTCGGCACGACGACTTTCTGGGGTGTTTTTCTGCAGGGTTTTATTTCCGGAATTTTAGGCATAATTTCTGCGGTGGTGGTTTTGTATTTGTTGAAGAATGAAGAATTGAACGAACTAATCAAGGCGCTTAAGACGAAGTTCTGGCGAGCCAGAATTATCGCTCCCCAACAAGAAGAGCTGTAGAAATAATAAGCATATCTTGTTCGTATTTTCTTTCTTGGTGTGTTAAATTGTTGTATAATAATAGAGAGTGGTAGCAAGGAAAAAGGATGTTAAAAAAGAAAAGTTTTATATTATTTATAAAAAAGTTTTTAATCTCGATATTCTTTCTATCGGCCACTTTTTCTTTTGCCACTCCAGCCCTAGCTTTCAATCCTTTTACATATTTAGTCGATGCATATAAAAATCTCATTTCTCCATTTGTGTTTGAAGTGGTCGTTCCCTCAAGTATAGCGCCCATAAAAACAAATGTCCCATCTCCGGTGATTCAAGTTGCTGCTCCTGGCGCGCAGGGTTCTCAAGGAATTTCAGGTCCAACAGGTCCCCGTGGTCCAGTCGGCCCGACTGGCGCGCAGGGTCCCGTAGGTCCAGCAGGCCCTCAAGGTTCATCGGGGGGAGGGAGCATCAACACATCTTCTTTTGTTTCTAAATCTTTCTTTGATAATCAAGTGGCTGCAATATATGATTCAATCAATGACACGATACATGATTTATCTGATGATGTTTTACATTACACTGGGGCGACGGGGGATGTCGCTTTGGGTGGAAACAAACTAACGGCAAAATATTTCAACAGCACAGGTTTTCCTACTGCTTCACTGCCTACAGGAGTGGCCGGAGATCTCTCTTACGACACCACTACCAATACTTACAAATATTTTAATGGTACAGCCTGGGGACCAGTTGGCAGTATTCCTGATTTGTCTGGCCTGGTGCCTTACACCGGGGCGACGGGGGATGTGGATTTGGGAGTAAATGATTTAACAACCAGCGGGTCAATCAAGCCCGGCAATGTATTTTTCGGAACTCCAAGTACCGACTACACTTCTCTTGCTCAGAATAATTTAACTTTTTTACAGACGATTGGTACGGTTACACAAGCTACGACAGTAGCCACGAACAATATTAGTCTTTCTTACAACGATTCATCTGATCCTACACAAAATCAAAACCTTTCGTTCATGTTGGGGGGCTTTCTTGGCGGTATGAATTATACAGATGGGACAGGGCATCTCTCTCTCATCACTCCGAGTCATATTGAGACAAACAATGGCTCTACTTCTTCAGCCTGGCTCGATGGAGATACTGGTGAAGTGCGCGGGAATACTTTGAAGTCTGCAATAGCGACAGGTACGGCTCCATTGTCTATCGCCTCGACTACCCTTGTTTCTAATCTTAATGCAGATATGTTGGATGGCAATCATGCGAGTGCATTCGCAACGACGGGTAGTCTCTCCTCGTATGTTCCTTTTACTGGGGGAACTTCAAATGTAGATTTAGGAGCTCATAGTTTAACGGTGGACACTAATTCTCTTTTTGTGGATTCAGTAAATCATAGAGTCGGGATTGGAACAATTGTACCCGGGTATAAATTAGACGTAGCGGGGGATTTGAATTTATCGTCAGGGTCCTTGTTTAGAATTGATGGCACACAAATAGGACTAGCGAACCTTTCCGACGTTGGGGCACTGACACCCACCGCAAACCAGGTCTTGGCATATAATGGCAGTACCTGGGTGAATGTAAATCCAGATACGGTAAGTGGTGGCGCCGGAGTCAGTTTTTATTTAGACGATACTGCCTCCGATATTCCGTCGTACGTTACCCTGACCCCCGCCCCGACTAGTCTTCCTCAAATTGTCGATTCTGTTGTTGTGAACAACAGCACAGCGTTGATTGAATCATATGCTTCTTCACCTCTCGGGTTGGGAAGTACTTCCATAGAGGCTGGAGTGTGGCAATTTGACATCTATGGATATTTAAGTAGCACAGTCCAAATATCAGTCATCAGGGCAGAGGTTTACAAGAGAGACTCGGGAGGAGTGGAAACGCTTTTGTTTACGACAGAGACTCCAGATATTAATTCTACCTCAGTATTTTTGGCTTCAGTCACAACCGTGCAGCCGGCCTTTGCTATTAATCCTACAGACAGGTTGGTGGTTAAATTTTATGGACGAACAACAAGGACATCGAATACGACAGTTAGCCTAGTACATAATGGAACAGCCAATTATACTCACTTTCACACTCCGATGGTTGTTCGTCATAATCAACTCGTAGGGTTGCAGGGAGGGAGTGCGGATCAATATTACCACCTCACTTCGGCGGAATACACGGGCACGGGGACTGGGAATTTTGTCCGTCTAAATTCTCCGACCTTTACGACGTCAATTACTGACCCATTGGTCAATGGTTCAACGGTGGCGAACGGCACCCTGACCTTACAGGGCAACAATACTACCGGAAATACTTTGACCAATGCAAACCTTATTTTAAAGGTGGGAGAAAGTGCTGGAACGACAGCGATGACGATTCTAAACAACGGCAGTGTCGGTATCGGGATAACAGCACCGACAGCACAATTGCATTTAGTAAAAGCAGATTCTTCCGCTCTCACAGATTTTTTAATCAACCCTACCGCAAAGACAAGCGGGAATTTAATTGATGCACAGGTAGGAGGGGTAAGTAAGTTTAGTGTGACGAATGCGGGAGTAATCCAACAAGCGGGATGCACCACGGCCGGGACTATCTCGGTGGATGTTTCCGGGAACATTATTTGTACTCCTTCATCGGAACGTTTCAAGGACAGCATCGATGATTTGTCCGACAGCTTGGCGAATCTGATGGCTCTTCGTCCTGTTTCGTATACATTCAAACCGGACATGAATATGGGCGATGCGATTCATTTCGGATTTATTTCTGAAGAAGTAAATTCCGTCGCTCCGGAATTGGCCACCCATGACTCCTTGGGGAATCCTTATGGCCTAGATACAAACGCTATTTTAGCCACGACCGTTAATGCCGTGAAGGAACTCAATTTGAACTTGGAAGGAATTGCCGGAACAGTTATCCCTGAACCCGGTTCCACTTCCGAATCTTTCGTGACAGCTTTCTTTGCCAACATGGGTACCTGGCTCGCAGATGCTACGAATGGGATAGGGGACTTCTTTGCCAATCGTGTTCATACGAAAGAGCTTTGTGTGGCAAAAGCGGATGGTACGGAATTCTGCGCAAATGGTGACACCCTTGAGGCGATGGTGGGTGCTGGTGGTGGAAGCGTTGTCCCTATCACCCCTGCTTGTGTTGCTCCACAAGTCCTGGTGGACAATGTATGTGTAGACCCAGCTCCCGAAGTGCCTGTTTGCACCGCTCCACAAATCCTGGTAGATGGCGCCTGCACTGATCCCGCGCCAGTCGTCCCGACATGTGTTGCTCCACAGGTACTTGTAAATAATGTTTGCGCTGACCCAGCCCCTGCTGACCCAGCCCCGGAACCCCCGACGGAACCAGCGCCCTAGTTTTATAATTTGAATTTTGTGTGTTATAATAAAAAAAGGGCAAAAATTGCCTTTTTTTGTATGGAAAGAGATTATAAAAATTTACGTCGAGGCCTAGTCCTCAAATATTATTGGCAAGTCATCAGACATTATAAATTGTCATTTTTTTCTATTATTTTTTTTACAATAATCGGCTCCGGTCTTGATGTTTACATACCATTTCAATATTTAAAGCTCTGGAATGTTTTAAGCGCCAATGATTTTTCTGTAGTTTCAGCCGCTAGATCAATAATAGTCATGATTCTTTTACTGAATATAATCCGCTGGATATTTCGCAGAATTTCCGCATTTTCTCTCGTTTACTTTGAGGCCAATACGATGGCAGGCCTGCGCAAGCAGGCGTTCTCTTATATGATTGGTCATTCGCATTCTTTTTTTGCAAATAATTTCGGTGGATCCTTGGTGAGAAAAATAAATAAATATGCTAATGCTTTTGAAAAATTAACCGACAGGATGGCTTCAGACGGGTTGCCACTTTTGGTTCGGGGGGTTGGAATAATTATTGCTTTCTATGCATTGGTGCCAAAATACTCTTACATTCTGGCAGTTTTTTGTGTTGTATTTTTGTTCACAGCATTTATATATATTCGTTTAAAATTAAAATATGATGTTATCGCCGCGGAGGCTGATTCGAGAACGACGGGTGTTTTGTCTGACTCGGTCGGCAATCATTCATCGGTACAGTTGTTCACCGGACACGGATATGAAAAAGAATACTTGGGTGAGATAGTCCAGGACCAAAAAAATAAAATAGCATTTAATTGGTATTTATGGGAGGGGCTTGGAACCATTCAAACTATTTATATATTTTGTACTGAGTTTATTATTTTTTGGGTAATCGTCGGGGACTGGAGGTTTGGTTTAATCACTTTGCCTGTGATTGTTTTATTGCAGGGTTATTTTGTACGTTTAGTAGATAATTTATGGAGTTTCGGTGCGATTGTTCGCGCCTATTATGAAAGTTTTGCCGATGCTTATGAGATGGTGACTGTCTTGAACACTCCTTATGAAATTGTTGATAAAGAAACGCAGCACTTGGATAACACAAAAGGAGAAGTCGTTTTTGATAAGGTGACATATATTTACGAGAACAATAATAACAAGGTATTGGACGATTTTTCTTTGATGATTCCATCCGGGCAAAAGGTCGCGGTGGTCGGTTCGTCGGGTGCGGGGAAGACCACTTTTGTGCGTCTTCTGATGAGATTGTTTAATCTTACTTCCGGAAAAATTACTATTGATGGAGTCGATATTGAAAATATTTCGCAAAAAAATCTTCGTGAGCAAATCGCCTTTGTTCCGCAGGACCCTGTGCTTTTTCATCGCACTTTGATGGAAAATATTCGTTATGGCAGAAGGAATGCGACGGACGAAGAAGTGTTGGCCGCGGCCCATTTAGCTCATTGTGACGAATTTATCAATGCGCTACCGAACCAATATGATACCTACGTCGGTGAGCGCGGGATAAAACTCTCGGGTGGCGAAAGGCAACGAGTAGCCATCGCCCGAGCAATTCTAAAAAATTCCCCGATTCTTATTTTGGACGAAGCGACATCCTCCCTTGATTCACATTCTGAATCCTTAATTCAGGATGCTTTACATAATCTCATTAAGGGAAAAACCACTATTGTGATTGCGCACAGACTTTCCACCATTCGAGAGATGGACAGAATTATTGTAATTGAAAAAGGAAAAATTGTGGAAGATGGCAAGCATGACGAATTAGCAAATAAAAAAGGTGGACTTTATAAAAAATTATGGGATTTACAAGCTGGAGGATTTAAGAATAGAATATAGAAAACATCCCAGTAGTAGAGCAAGCTCACTACGGGACAGGTATTAGAAATTTTATGAAACTAGAAAATATACGAAACTTTAGTATAATCGCGCACATTGACCATGGCAAGAGCACCCTGGCAGATAGGATGCTTGAAATTACACACACGATTGAGTCTCGTAAAATGCGTGAACAGGTGCTGGACTCCATGGATCTAGAGCGTGAAAGGGGGATAACCATAAAAATGCAGCCCGTAAGGATGGTTTACCATCCTTACGGCCCCGAGCAAAGCGAGGGGCAAGAATACGTTTTGAACCTTATTGATACCCCCGGGCACATAGACTTCTCTTATGAGGTTTCAAGGGCGCTGAAGGCCGTAGAGGGCTCTATCCTGTTGGTAGATTCGACTCAGGGAGTACAGGCTCAGACACTCACTACCCTAGAAATGGCCAAAGAAAGTGGTTTGGTAATTATCCCAGTATTGTCTAAAATTGACTCACCCCTTGCCAGGGTGGATGAGATAAAAATGGAAGTCGCTTTATTGCTCGATATTGATCCCGATAGCATCTTGGAGGTCTCAGGAAAAACAGGAGAAGGGGTGGAACATCTTCTGGCAGAAATAATAAAAAGAATTCCACCACCGGAAAAATTTCAAGAAACAAAAGACAGTAGTCAGGCTTTGGTCTTCGATTTTAAATATGACAACCATCGTGGGGTTATCGTGTATGTTCGAGTGTTCGACGGCTCCGTCAAAAAAGGAGATTCTTTGATTTTTTCTGTTTCCGGAGAAAAATTTATTTCTTTGGAAGTCGGTACATTTTCCCCAGAAGAAGAATCGAGGGAATCAATCAGTGCCGGAGAGATCGGCTACATCGTTACCAGAATAAAAAGACCGGGTATTGCCTCCGTCGGAGATACGATTACTTTTAGCAAAAGACCGTTGCCAGCTCTGCCGGGGTATATGAATCCAAAACCCGTAGTATGGGCCTCGGTATATCCGGAGGACGCTGATGATTTCCCTGACCTAAAGCTTTCCTTGGGGAAACTTCGTTTGTCTGATTCTGCTTTTTCATATGAGGAGGAGGCCTCTGGGACGTTGGGTAAAGGATTTCGTTGTGGCTTTTTGGGAATGCTTCATCTTGAGATAATTACTGAGCGCCTGAAGAGGGAATTCGGACTGCACCTTGTCGTCACCATGCCGTCTATCACCTATAAAGTTGTTTTAAAAAACCAAAAGGAGCAGATAGTTTATTCGCCCCATTTTTTCCCGGAGGACAGCCAGATAGCAAAAGTCTATGAACCGTGGGTGAAGGTGAAAATTATTACTCCGCAAATATACACGAGCGTGCTGATGCCTTTCCTTTTTGACCACGAAGCAGAGGTTCACGTGACGGAGAATTTCGGAGACAACCGTTCAGCCATAAGTCTGGAAATGCCCCTGCGCGAGCTGATGCGTAATTTTTTTGATGATTTGAAAAGTATTACCTCTGGTTATGGTTCTATCTCCTATGAAATCGGAGAATATAGAGAGGCGGATGTGGTTCGTTTAGATATTTTAGTAGCCGATGAACCAGTCATGGCTTTCTGCCGAGTGGTTTCTCGTCGTCGGGTGGAGGAGGAGGCCAGAAATCAGGTTGAAAGACTGAAAAAGGTTATTTCTCGTCATCAGTTCGCTTTTAAGATTCAGGGCAAGGCCCTGGGGAGAATAATTGCCTCAGAAACCGTTTCCGCTTTTCGGAAAGATGTTTTAATGCATGGTAGTAAAGTGGTCGGAGGCGGGGACGTTAGCAGGAAGAAGAAACTTTTGGAAAAACAAAAGAGAGGTAAGGCCAAGATGAAAGAAAATGCAAAAGTAAACATCTCGCAAGATGTGTTTTTGAAAATGATGCGAACCGGCAACGACAACTAAAGATTATTTTAATCTAAAAATAGGAGAGTAAAGCAATATCATACTAATGATAATCAAAATGCTTACCACCGCCCAGGCTATTTGTATTTTCTTTTGATGTTTTTTATTGAAAAGCATATACTAGAATAGTATAACATATTCCTCAAAATATGAAAAATTTGGAACAAAAAAAAATATGGAGAAAAGTGATGCAATCAAAGCCCATTTTGATTTTTCTGGGTATTTTGATTTTAGTTTTTGCTTATAGTGTTCTTGGTTTTTGGAATAAAATGCAGGAAACAAGTAGGAATAAGAGAATAGTGGAAGACAAGATCGCCGAACTTAAACAACAGAAAGAGAAATTGTCGTCCGATATAGACAGCCTCAATACAGAAGAGGGCAAAGAGAAGTTTTTTAGAGAAAATTTTGGTTTGGTAAAGGAGGGGGAAGACATGATCGTGGTCGTGGAGGACAAAAATTCCCCAAAAGATGGCGAAAAGAAGACTTCCGGTGGTTTTTTTTCGTTTTTTACAAATTTGTTTAGACGATAAATATGTTATACTAGAGACATATGAAAATAGCATTTTTTGAAATACCTAAAATAGAACAGTCTCTTTTTTCGCAATCTTTTGGCGACGCCGACATTTCTTTTTACGAAGAAAAATTAAACGAAGAGACGGCTCTCAAGATTAAGGACGCCGAGATAATTTCTGTTTTTATTAATTCTGTGATTAGTAAAAATATCATTGATTCTTTACCCATTTTAAAATTCATTACAACCCGCTCAACTGGTTTTGAGCACATTGATTTAGAATATTGCGCCGTAAAAGGGATAAAGGTTTCTAACGTGCCAGCTTACGGCCCTCACACCGTGGCCGAATTTGCTTTTTCCTTAATTTTGAATCTTTCGAGGAATGTTATAAACGCGAACAATCATTTGCGGGATACTATGGATTTTAATTTTTATTCTTCCTTGAAGGGTTTCGATTTATTTGGCAAGACTCTCGGGGTTATCGGTACGGGTAAAATTGGTAAAAATGCCATAAAGATTGCTAGGGGTTTTGGAATGAACGTCGTTGCTTATGATACATTTCCTGATGCGGTTTTTGCTAAAGAAAATAATTTTACCTATAAGAGTTTATTGGAAGTGCTTGGAGAAGCTGACATTGTCACTATTCATGCTCCGTACACAAAAGAAAACCATCATTTGATTAATAGGGATAATATTTCTAAAATGAAAAAAGGAATTTATCTTATAAATACCGCACGTGGCGCATTGGTGGATACGGAGGCATTAATTTGGGGAATTAAGGAGGGCATTATCGCCAGGGCGGGACTTGATGTTTTAGAAGGAGAAAGAGATTTAAAAATACAAAAAGAGATTACCGGCTCAGGCAACTCTTCACAAATAGATTATAAAATTATCGTGGAAGATCAAGTTTTGATAGATATGCCCGAGGTGATTGTTACCCCCCATATTGCTTTTTATTCCAAGGAAGCTGAAGGAGAAATTACTAAAACAACCATCGAAAACATCAATGGCTTCGTTTCAGGAAATTTGCAAAATCTAGTTAAATAAAATATGAGCGAAGGCTTTATTAAAAATTTTGACAAATTGGCTACGACCGACAATCGCAAAATCGCGTTAGAAATAATGGAATCTGGGCTAGAGGCGATTAGTACAAAAAAAGTTATTGAATCATCCATTTCTCTTGTTGGAAATATTTTAATAGTAAAAGGAAAAGAATATAATCTTTCCAATTTTAAAAATATTAAGATTGTCGGTTTTGGAAAGTCTTCTTGCGAGGCCGCTCTGGCACTAGAAAAAATTTTAGGCTCGAAGATAGATGAAGGTGCAGTTATTGGACTCAGTGCGACTACTTGCGAATATATAGAAACCTTTGCGGGCACGCACCCAAGACCGTCCACAGCTAACACTGAAGCAAGCAAAAGAATATATGAGATAGCAAAAGATTCAAAAGAAGACGATTTAATAATTGTCCTTGTTTCTGGTGGGGGCTCAGCTCTTTTGTGCTCTACTGAAGTCGAGTGCGAACAGGGGATTAAGCTTTATGATGCGTTCTTGGGGTCAAACAAAACCATCGCCGAAATTAATACGGTGAGAAAACATATTTCATCACTCAAGGGTGGGGGGTTGGCAAAGATAGCATATCCGGCGACTGTTATCGGCCTCGTTTTTTCGGACATTCCGGGGGATGACGTTGAGAATGTGGCTTCTGGCCCGACCTATAAAGACATAACGACCGTGGCTGACGCCGAGAAAATTGTCAAAGAAAACAATCTCGGTATATTTGATCTTATTGAAACACCTAAGGAAGATAAGTACTTCGAAAAAGTTACTAATTTTGTTTTAGTCTCTAATAAGATTGCAGCAGATGCTATGGCGAAGAAGGCACAGGAACTCGGATTATTGGCAAAAATAATTTCTACAGAATTGTATGATGAAATTGACACAGTGGTGGAAAAATTATTTTCAGCCAGGGAAGATGGAACGGTTGTTTTGGCTGCTGGTGAGCCCCGGATTGTGGTCCCCAAAGGAGGGGGAAAAGGAGGAAGAAATTTGCATTTAGGTATTTCAATGATTAAAAAGAAATCTTTAGAAAGTGGTTCTGTTTTTATTTCTTATGCGTCAGATGGAATGGACAATAGTGACTCGGCCGGAGCAGTAGTCGATATAAACACAATCAAAAAAGCGAAAGATATGCTTTTAAACATCGATGATTATTATGAGCATTTTGATTCATATTCTTTTTTTCAAAAAACAGACGATATGATTATGACCGGCCCCACGGGGGCCAATGTATCAGATCTTATGATACTACTCACAAAAAATGGAAAATAAAATTATTAAAATTTTAGCAGATGAAATAAAAGATTCGCGAGGAAATCCGACCATTAAAGTGACGGTGTGGGCTGGAGAAAGTGAAGGAAGTTTTTCTGTGCCCTCGGGGGCGTCAACCGGTGCGCATGAGGCGCACGAGCTTCGAGATGCGGATGGTAAAGGAGTGAAAAATGCAATTGATAAAGTGAACAATGTTATTGCTCCAGCATTAATCGGCAAGAATATTCTGAATCAAAGAGAGATAGATGAGATAATGATTGAATTGGATGGAACCCAGAATAAAGACAATTTAGGTGGCAATTCCACGATTGGGGTTAGCATTGCCTGCGTGAAAGTTGCAGCTATAGTCTCTGGGAAAGAAATCTTCGAATATTTGCAAGAGCTAGCGGAGATAAAACCGTCCCGTAAGGTTCCACATCTATTAATGAATTTACTTGAAGGTGGCAAGCACACAAGTAGCAAGCTTGCTTTTCAAGAATATCTTCTTGTTTCTGATACTGAAAATGTTGAAGAGGCTGTTGACCTCGGAATCAAAATACAAAATTCATTAAAAGAAATAATCTTAAAAGAATTAGGGGAAGATTCTATTATTCTCGGTGATGAAGGTGGTTTTGCTACAAAGATAAACGACATAAGAAAACCGTTAAAGCTCTTAACTGAAGCAATAAAACAAAATAATTTAGAAAATAAAGTGAGATTGGCTTTGGACGTGGCTGCTTCGTCGTTTTTTTCTGACGGAAGGTACGAAGTTGATGGTAAGAATATTTCCAAAGAAGAATTATTGAGTATTTATGATTCCCTAATTACCGAATTTAACTTGTTTTCTGTTGAAGATCCATTTGATGAAGAAGATTTTGACAGCTTTTGTAAATTTAAAGAAAAATATAAAAATCTTTTTGTTGTGGGGGACGATTTAACTGTCTCTAATAAAATATTGCTGAAAAAAGCGATAGAAAATAACAGCATTAATGCGATGATTATCAAGCCGAATCAAATCGGCACTCTGACGGAAACTCTCGAGACGATGAGGTTGGCGCGAGAAAATGATATTGAGTTGATCGTCAGCCATAGGGGCGAAGAAACAGATGACGATTTTATTGCAGACCTCGCTTTTGCTTTCAATTGCTTTGGATTAAAAGCGGGAGCTCCCACAAAAATGGAAAGAATGCTAAAGTATAAGAGGTTAATACGCATTAGTAATTTATTATAAATTTTTTCCACCTTGGTGGGCAAATAAGAGAATAATTTATGGCAGAGAAAAATTTTGTGAAGTGGTTTAGTGAAGTGGGTATTGATGATGTCCCGGTGGTTGGTGGTAAAAATGCAGCTCTCGGGGAAATGTATTCTAATCTCGTACCGCTTGGGGTCAACGTGCCGAATGGTTTTGCCCTGACGGCCGATGCTTATCGACATTTTTTTAAGGAAACCGGGCTGGATGAGCAAATTAAAAAGATTCTTTCTGATTTGAATACCAAGGATATTCGTAATTTGCAAGTTCGTGGCAAAAAAGTCCGTGAAGCCATTCTCAAGGCCTCCTTGCCCCAGGATTTGCAGGATGCTATCACGGAATCGTACCAAAAGCTTGGAGAAAAATATGGCAAGGACACTGTTGTCGCTGTTCGTTCGTCAGCTACTGCCGAAGATCTTCCCGGAGCTTCCTTTGCCGGTCAACAGGAAACATATTTGAACGTGCACGGGATTAAGAATATTCTTATCTCTACCAAAAAATGCACCGCTTCTCTTTTCACCGACCGCGCCATCTCCTATCGAGCCGATAAGGGATTTTCGCATTTTGATGCTGCCCTATCTGTGGGTATCCAATGCATGGTTCGTTCGGATCTCGCTTCTTCCGGGGTAGCCTTTACCATAGATACAGAAACTGGTTTTGATAAAGTTGTCGTGGTGACTAGCATATACGGTCTTGGTGAATTTATCGTGCAAGGGAAAGTCATTCCCGATGAATTTGTCGTTTTTAAACCAAGCTTGGATGATGATAGGAAAAATCCGATTATCGGTAAAAAGATTGGCGAGAAAAAAATTAAGCTTGTTTATGCGAAAGACGGTACCAAGCAGGAGAAAGTATCGCCTAAAGACGAACAAAAATTTTCTCTTACTGATGAGGAAGTCGTGAAAATGGCAAAATGGTGTTATCAAATAGAAAAATATTTTTCCAAGAAACACAATCGTTATCAACCGATGGATATAGAGTGGGCGAAAGATGGTAAGACTGGTGAGTTGTTTATAGTGCAGGCACGACCGGAAACAGTCGTTTCTGGAGCAGATAAAAATATTTTAAGAGAATATAAATTACATGAAACGGGCAAAATTTTAGTAAAAGGTATTGCCGTTGGATCAAAAATCGGTGCTGGGAAGGTTCGTGTTTTACACAATGCAAAAAGTATAAATTCCTTCCAGAAGGGGGAAGTATTGGTGACTGAGATTACTGATCCGGACTGGGAACCAATTATGAAAATTGCGAGTGCCATCGTGACAGACGAAGGTGGACGCACTTCTCATGCCGCGATTGTTTCTCGCGAGCTCGGGATCCCTTGTATAGTAGGATCAGGCGATGCAACCAAAATGCTTAAAAATGGGCAGGGTGTGACCGTAGACGCCTCAGGGGGGCAAGTAGGCAATGTGTATGAGGGGATTCTTCCTTTTGAGGTAAAAGAGCACCATTTGGACAAAATGCCCAAGGTGGCGACAAGTATTATGGTAAATATCGGTTCACCGGATGATGCATTTAAAAACTTTAATCTTCCGGCTGATGGTGTCGGTTTAGGCAGATTGGAATTCATCATTGCTTCATACGTTCGCTTTCATCCGAACGCGCTGATTGATTATAAAAAGCTGAAGGATGGTAAAAAGACTCCGACAATAATAAAATTATTAAAAGAGATTGATGCGCATACTCCTCTCTACAAAGACAAGACACAATTTTATGTTGATGAGCTTGCTTTGGGAATTGCAAAAATTGGTGCTTCTTTTTATCCGAAAAAAGTTATCATTCGTTTTTCTGACTTTAAGACGAACGAGTATCGCACACTCATAGGCGGAGAAATGTATGAACCACATGAGGAGAATCCAATGCTGGGTTGGCGTGGAGCATCTAGATATTATGATCCGAAATTCAAAACTGCCTTTGGCCTCGAGTGCAAAGCGATGAAAATTGTCCGAGAAGATATGGGACTTTCGAATGTAATCCCGATGATTCCATTTTGTCGAACTCCAGAAGAGGGGAAACAGGTGATAGAGGTAATGAAGGAATATGGGTTGGATCGCGCGAAAGATGAAAGTTTGAAGGTTTATGTAATGTGCGAAATTCCTTCCAATATTCTTCTGGCGGACGAATTTCTTGAAATTTTTGACGGGATGTCTATCGGGTCCAACGACTTGACTCAGCTTACCTTGGGTCTCGATCGTGATTCAGGAATCGTCACTCACATTGCCAACGAAAATAACCCATCGCTTAAAAAACTTGTAGCTCAAATCATTCACAAGTGTAAGGAAAAAAATAAATATATTGGTATTTGTGGTCAGGCGCCGTCCGACTATCCAGAATTTGCGCAATTTCTCGTAGATGAAGGCATAGAAAGCATGTCGCTCAATCCTGACACGGTCATCAAAATAATAATGGCGTTGGGCGAGAAAAAAAGTAATTAATTATTTTGTGCGGGATGGGGTAATCGAAACCCCGCCTAATCCTTGGGAAGGACTCATTCTGCCACTAAACTAATCCCGCAAGCACTGTTTTCAAACTACCTTCACAGACTTAGAAATACTCATTCTACCACTAAACTACGACCGCATATAATGAAATATATCGCTTATTTGTCTGCTTGACAAGCATGCTATAATGAAGATATTAAAAAGTAATCATAAAAGTATTATGAAAAACGTAACAATTTATTCAACCCCAACCTGCCACTTTTGTCATATGGCAAAAGATTTTTTCACTGCCAATAGCATTGTCTTTACGGACCATGACGTTGCCAGCGACCTTGAAAAAAGGAAGGAAATGATAGAGAAGAGCGGCCAAATGGGGGTGCCAGTTATCATCATTGACGGAGAGCTAACAGTAGGTTTTGATAAACAAAGAATTGAAAAATTGCTGGGTTTGTAATTTTTTACGAATAATAGTTTTGATATATCTGACATGAAAAAACTTCAAACAAAAGAAGTGGATGCAGTAGTTAACTTTCTATTTGAGTCTGGAATGCTGGCAAAAACTCCAAGGAGTGGTTTTTTCTTTTTAGGTAGTGGCAATCAAAGCATCGCTGAGCACCTAAATCGTGTCAGTTATATCGGTTTTTCCCTGGCACAAATGGCTGGAGACGTGGATGTATCAAAGGTACTACAAATGTGCATGTTCCATGATTTTGCAGAAGCGAGAACTTCCGATTTAAATTACGTTCATCAGAAATATGTTAAGTCAGATGAAAACAAAGCACTGGCGGATCTTCTCGCGACACTTCCTTTTGGAAATAAAATCGCTTCTGTCGTGAGGGAATACGAAGCGAGAAAGACCAAAGAATCATTACTCGCGAAGGATGCTGACAACCTTGAATTTATAATGTCCCTTAAAGAACAGTTTGATATAGGAAATGAAAGGGCGAAGACTTGGATACCGTCAGCGATAAAGAGGTTAAAGACGAAGGAGGGTAAAATTTTAGGAGAAAAGATTATAAAGATAGATTCGGATGATTGGTGGTTTAGTGACAAAAAAAATGAATGGTGGGTAACGAGAAATAAAAAATAAACATGGAAGCGTTTAAAATTTTTGTGACAATAATGGGGATTATTATGTCATTGGGGTATTATCCCCAGGCATACAAGATTTGGAAAAACAAAACATCTACAAATATTTCCATACCGACATTTGTTATTTTTTCTTTAGGAACCCTAACTTGGCTGGTGTATGGAATTGTCCTAAGCGATAAACCAATAATTTTAAGTTTCACTCTCGGTGTTATTGGCGCTTGGGCGGTATTAATTTTAGCCTTAGTATATAAAAACAAATAGTTTGTGCCCTCACTCCGAATCGAACGGGGATCTATTCCTTAGGACGGAACTGTTCTATCCATTGAACTATGAGGGCTATGTCTATAATCTAACACATAAAAAGCTTATTTGGAATTGGTATTTTTTAGAAAATATGTTAAATTATATCCATGGATCCTGAATCCAAAAAGTTACTTGAAGACACCTATGCTCTTGAGGAGGAAAACAATAGGATGTTGCATTCCTTAAGGCGCTCCATGCTTTGGTCTAAAGTTATGAGTGTGATATATTGGATACTGATTTTGGGCATTTCTGTTGGGGCTTTTTACTTTATTCAGCCATATATGGACCAAGCGATGAAGGTATATAACGAGGTTAAAGTAAATTTAGACAACGCAGGTTCTTTGTTCCAAAATTTTAAAAATTAGATTGCCTGGGTAGCTCAGTAGTAGAGCGTTCCCCTGAAGAGGGACAGGTCGGGTGTGCGATTCACCCCCCAGGCACAAAAAAATACCTCCTTGTGAGGTATTTTTTATTTTTATACTAGATAGATTTTATTTTTACTGTGCTTTTCTTTTCTTTATCTACCTTTCTAATCTTTATGGTGAGTAGGCCATGTCTTTCTGTCGCTTCCACTTCTTCTGGCTCCACCTCTGCCGGTAGCGACAATGTGCGGGAAAATTTACCCCAATAAAGTTCTTTTACAAAATAATTATCTTCGTCAATGGTTCTGGATTCTTCTCTTTTACCACGAATGGTGACGGTGTCACGGGCGACAGATAGCTCTAGATCATCTGGCTTTACTCCTGCGACCATTGTCTGAATAATAATATCTGTTGGAGTTTGAAAAACGTCAATTGATAGTTCTGCTTCCTCGTTTTCTTCCTCTTCCCATTCACTGCCGGGTTTTTTATCATCCTTCTCGCCCCGGATTCCTTTTAGTAAATAGTCCCTCTTTGGATCGATTTGTTCTTCTTCGGCGTCGACGCTTCCCGTTAATCTTTCAAAAAAACTTCTTTTTTTATTTCCCATAATTTAATTAGTTAATTAATAATTGTTCATTCATCCTTCTTACTTTTTCAAAAAGCAACATAATGATAATTGTGATTACCCACAGAAAGGCAAACACCTTCAAAAAATCATTGCCATTATTTCTTATTATAAAAAAATTAAAGACAGTATGCAAGGCGATAGCCACGCCAAAGCCGGCAAAAAGATACCATTTTTTCTTCCACCCCTCCAAGTAAAAAGAAATTCCTATTGCGATGCCGACTGTTCCGCTTGAGATGGTGTGCAGTAGGGTGGAGCCCAAAAAACGGAGTTGCCCGAGTGAGGCTACGGTAAGCAGACTAGTGGTTTCATTTAAGGTAGAAAGGGGTTTGATTAAAAATAGGGCATTTTCAAGGGTGGCAAAGCCAAGGGCAGCGGTGATAAGATAAATGGGCCAATCTATGGGCCTGTCGGCATAATTTGTTTTGTAAAGAACAACCAAAACGGCTAGATACTTGAATATTTCCTCTGTTCCGGCCCAGAGGACGAGATCAACATTGGCAGAACTTACACTGCTTTGTATAAATTTTTGGACAGGTAAAACGAAAATAACAGCAATCATCCCCATAATAAACGTGGCAGTGAGTAGCCCCATTGGTTCCGGATCCTCTTGCTCTTTTAACCAGAACCACAACCACAAAAGAGAAGGAATAATCCCTAGGGCAAAAGCTAAAATTAAAATTTGAGGATTACCTATAACAGGGGCCATTTTTCAACCATTAAATGTTTTTTATTTTTTTCAGGCAATATCGACCAGATTTCTTCTGTGACGAATGGAACAAAAGGATGCAGGACCTTGAGGAGGGTAACAAGATGTGTATACAATAACGCTTTTGCGGAATCAGCATTATTGTTCTCTGATATTTTTTTCTTCGATCTTTCGATAATGATATCAGCGAAAATATGCCAGAAATAATGATAAAGTTTTTCCGATACAATATAAAATTTGTATTCATCCATTTCTTTAGTAATTTCGTTGATTAGTTTTTGCAATTCCTCGTTTGATTTTTTATCTTCCTCGTCATAATCAGGGTTATCTTTAACCTCAAAACCCTCAGTATTTTGTAATACGAAACGAGTAGCATTCCAAATTTTGTTTGTAAAATTTTTATATCCTTTAATTCTATCTCGAGAGAGGGATAAATCGGTGCCCGGGGTGTTTCCTACGACGAGTGCCATGCGTAGGGCGTCGGCGCCAAAGACATCTATAAGCTCGATTGGATTGACTACATTACCCTTGGATTTACTCATTTTCTCGCCCTTCTCATCGTTGACTAGACCATGAAGATAGACATTTTTAAAAGCAATCTCTTCGCGAAGATATAAGGCAAAGATAACCATTCTCGGAATCCATTTGAAAATCAAATCCCGCCCCGTTTCCATGACGTTGGTCGGATGATAAATATTTAAATCTTTCGTTTCCGGATACCCTAAAGCTAAAAGAGTCCATTGTCCTGATGAAAACCAGGTATCAAAGGTGTCTGTGTCTTTTCGGAGCTCTCCTCCGCAAGTACATTTCTTTACTTCATCCTTCAAGTCAGAATATCCCTTCTTGCAGGTCGTACATATTTTTGCTGGAATGGGAATACCCCAGACGATTTGTCTTGAGATGTTCCAGTCAATTGTGTTGTTCATCCAATACTGGAATATCTTTTTATAGTTTTCCGGATAAAACTTTATTTTTCCGCTGGCCACTGCTTCGAGCGCCCTATCCGCGAGTGGGCGCATTTTGACGAACCATTGGTCCTTAATTTGTGGCTCTATGATAGTATTGCACTTAAAACACACTTTCACATTGTGCTTGTAGGATTCATCGATTTTTACCAGAAGCCCTTTTTCTTTTAGTTTTTCTATAATTTTAGGGCGTGCCTTGGAAATGTGGAGACCCTCAAATTCTCCCGCCACCGGGAGGAGCTTTCCTTTCCAGTCTATAATTTGTTCTTTTTCCAGATGGTGTCTTTCTGCGATGTCGAAGTCAATCTGGTCGTGCCAGGGAGTAATCGTCATCACCCCTGTGCCGAATTCCATATCAATACTTTCATCCTTAATGATGGCGGCCGTGATAGGACCATTAATCCATTCCAGGGATATTTTTTGTCCGTCTTTATACTCACTGTATCTTTCATCCTTTGGGTGCATGACGACATATTTATCTCCAAATTTTGTTTCGGGCCTGGTCGTCCCTATGACGAATGGACCGTATTGGAGATAATAAAATGGTTCTATTCGTTCTTTGAATTCTGTTTCAACTTCAGAGAGGGAAGTTTGATGTTTAGCGCACCAGTTGACGATCCGATCTCCACGGTAAACCAGTCCGTCTTTGAACATTTTATCAAAAGTAATTTGAACCGTTTTAACAATCTCCGGATCTAGAGTAAATTTCTCTCTGGACCAGTCGCAGGAGGCCCCGAGTCTGCGAACGTCATCTTCCATGAATTTTTTATTGGCAATGGTAAAATCATAAATCTCTTTATACAGATCCTCAGGTTTCATGTCGAATCGAGATCTTCCTTCATTCTCCAGTTTACGTTCGTAAACTATTTGAGTTTCAAAGCCTGCGTGATCCGCTCCGGGAACCCAAAGCGTGCGATCACCTTTCATGCGGTGGTATCGGGTAATAATATCTTCAAGAGTTACGAACAGGGCGTGACCTGCATGTAATCTGCCATTAGCATTTGGCGGTGGCATTATTATCGAGAAAGGTTCGGCGTCCGTTTTGGTTATTCCATTTTCTATGCATGTGTCTGGGTTAAAAAAACCACTTTCCTCCCAAAGCTTATAGATTCTTTCTTCGGTTGTTTTTGGGTCATAGGGTTTAAGCAGCTTCTCATTCATCTTTCAATATTATCACATTATAGCCTTAAATTACCAGTCGCTTTTATGTTATTTGCCGGAGGAACCCTTTTTTTGTTTTTTATATAATTTAAATATCCAGCGACACCTATCATTAAGGAGTTATCTCCGGTGAGCTCTTTTTGAGGTAATAAAAGTTTTACATTTTTGTCGGTAATTTTTTGCATCTCATCTCTTAAATATTTGTTTGCCGAAACTCCGCCTGCGACGATAAGGGTTTTGATTTTGTATTTCTCAATCGCCTTGGTTGTCTTGTGGACCAGGGATTCTATCGCAGCATTCTCGAACTCAAGGGCTATTTTCGCTTTTGTCTTTTTGCTTAGTTTTTCCACAGAGCCAAGGTCTCTCACTAAATATAGAACTGCTGTTTTGAGTCCGGAAAAAGAAAAATCAAAATTTTTGCTGTGCAGCATCGGGCGGGGGAGAGAAAAAGAAAAATCAATCTTTTTGGGGTCGCTGTCTCCGCGTGCTCGCGGAGCGCTGCCTCTCGGCTCGCCAGCCTGCGAGACACCCCCTAAAGATTGTTTTCCTTTTTTTCTTAGCAATTCTGCCAGCATGGAAATTTGTGGTCCGCCCGGATAGGGGAGGCCGAGCATCCTTGCAGCCTTGTCAAAAGCTTCACCAACAGCATCGTCTAGGGTTTGCCCGATGATTTCATAATTCATCCATTTTTTTGTTAGGACAAGTTCCGTATGGCCCCCAGATACGAGCAAGGAAAGAACCGGATATTTTATTTTTGGAATTTTGAAAGTTTTTTTATTATTTACAAAGACAGAAAATATGTGTCCCTCCATATGATTCACAGGCATTACCGGCACATTCCATTTTTGTGCAAGTTCTTTCGCAAAAGTTATCCCGGTCCAGAGGGTCGGCTCTAGACCCGGACCATAAGTCACCGTGATAAGATCGACAGGTTTTGTTTTTTTATTTAGTTTTGCCTCCTTAAGAGTTTTTTCTAAAATAATAGGTAAGTTTTTTATATGTTCTCTTTTGGCAAGCGCCGGAAATACCCCTCCGTAGGGGATGTGAATGTCAATTTGTGAAGATACATTATTTGCCAAAACTTTAAAAGAAGCATCTTCAATGCCTCCTTTTGCTTCTATTATGCTTATTCCCGTGTCATCGCAAGATGTTTCTATGCTTAAAATTTTCATAAATAAATTCTACCTTATCTTGTGGGTGCGCGATACAGGATTCGAACCTGTGGCCTACCCCACGTCAAGGGGTCGCTCTACCAACTGAGCTAACCGCGCAAATTTTCATCTTATCATAAAATGAAAATTACAGCGTATTTCAGGCGTCGCTACAATTGAGCTAACCGCGCAAATTTTCATCTTATCATAAAATGAAAATTACAGCGTATTTCAGGCGTCGCTACAACTGAGCTAACCGCGCCGCTATATATTTATAGCATTTTTTCCTTAATTCTTTCAAGGGCTAGGATGAAAGCACCCATACGCAAATGTGTATTGTTTTCTTTTGCCTTGTCGAATATTTTTTGGGCAGCGGCGTCCATCATTGGCAATAGTTTTTCGTTTACTTCTTTTTCCGTCCAGGATTCATTTTTAAGATTTTGATCCCACTCGAAATAGGAAACAGTGACTCCGCCCGAATTAGCTAAAACGTCTGGGATGACGGCGATGTTTTTCTTGAACAAAACCTCGTCTGCCTCAGGGTTTATCGGGCCATTGGCGAGCTCCATAATCGCCGTAGCCTTGATTTTATCGGCATTTTCACTAGTTATTACGTTTTCAAATGCAGCCGGTACCAAGAGGTCGCAGGAGAGCTCAAGCAACTCAGCGTTTGTAATATTTTTTGCTCCCGGAAAGTCTTTCAAACTACCGGTAGTTTTTTTGTGTGCCTCAACTTCTTCTAAATTAAGCCCATCTTCTTTCACGATTGCGCTCTTTGAATCAGAAACAGCGATAACAGTATGCCCGTTTTCCGTAAAGATGCGGGCGGCATTGCTGCCGACATTTCCAAAACCCTGAATCGCGACCTTACATTTTACCGGTAGCCCGATTTGTTCACGCAATGAATCAAAAACATAAAATCCTCCGAGCCCCGTAGCTGCGCCACGTCCCTCCGAACCGCCATTTTCTATTGGCTTGCCCGTGAAGGTTGCTCTAGTCTTGTCTCCGGTAATTTTTTCAAATTCGTCAGACATCCAAGCCATTATCTCTGGGGTGGTGTTTACATCCGGAGCAGGAACGTCTTTGTGGGGGCCCAATATATCAGAAAGTCCTTGCACCCAGCCGCGAGAAAGCCTCTCCAGTTCACCTTTAGATAATTCTTTTGGGTCGACGGTGATTCCTCCCTTGCCTCCACCCATAGGGATTCCTGCGACGGCGCATTTTATTGTCATCCAGAAAGCGAGTGCCTTCACCTCATTTATTTCGGTGTCGTGATGATAGCGGATTCCTCCTTTGTAGGGGCCCAGGGCATCATTGTATTCCACTCGATATCCCTCGAATATCTTCAACGAACCATCGTCCATTTTTACTGGGATAGATATTCTAATGTCACGATTTGGTTGCCTAAAACGGGAGATATATTCATTGCCAAAGTCTTTAATCTTTGCGACCTTGTCTAACTGCGCCATTGCATTTTGAAAAGGATTTTGCATATTTATTTTTATTTATTTAATAATTCCTCGAATACTTCTGGTTGAAACCCAACTATAATTTCACCATTTATGTCGATAACGGGGACACCCATTTGTCCGCTTTTTGTTACCATTTCTTGTCCGGCCGCTCTATCCACGCCGACATTTTTGTCTTCGTAGGCCACGCCCTTTTTCTTAAAGTAATCCTTTGCCATTACACAATATGGGCAAGTGGTGGTTGAATATATTATAACTTTTTTATTCTCCATATATTTATTTTAATTAATGTTAACTGCTAATATTTCGACGCTATTTATATTTACAAACGAATTTTTTTAAATCTTGGGCAAAGGGTTTCTGGGGTAGGGCATAACACACTCTTTTGCCTTCTCTGACAGGAATGACTAGTTTTTCCTTGGACATAACGCGCAGGTGGTGCGAGGCGGTGGCGACGCTCATGTCTAGGTCTTTCGCAATATCAGATACACAGACCTTTTTATTGCTGAAAAGAACGCACAGGATGTTGAGCCTGCTTTTATCTCCTGCTATTCGCATAAGTTTGGCTAAATCATTCAAGCGCATGTTTGAATGATATACCTGTTCATTTTCTTTGTCAAGTAATTTTCTATTTTAATTTTTCCAGTAGTTCAAGCTCTTCTTTTGAGTTCACGGAAAGACCTTCCAAGGGATCAATGTTTACGGATTCTATTTTTTCTCCTTCTTCCATGGCTATTTTGATTAAATCGGTAAGGTAATATTGATTTTGGTCGTTGTCTGTTTTTAGGGTTTTTAATTTTTTCCAAAGCCATCCGGACTCAAAGATAAAGTAGCATGGGTTAACTTCCGTAATCGTCTTTTCTTCCATATTGGTGTCTCGGAATTGGACATCGCGCACGATTTCGTTATTTTCGTTTCTGATAATCCGAGAGAAACTTTTGTAAAAAAAGGCTCTCCAGTCGTCAAAATTCTCAAGTTTGATTGTGGCCATTGTTATTTTTTTATTTGATGCGAGGTGTTTATCCATCAAACGATCAATGGTTTCCGGGCTTACAAATGGACTATCGCTATACAAGACGAGCACATGAGCTGAATTGTCCCGGAGTAATTCTTCTGCGCTTTGGACAGCGTGCCCCGTTCCCAGTAGCTCTTTTTGCACAGCATAATCATAATTCGGACCGAGCTCGGCCATTATTTTTTCTTTTTCGAAACCAACAACGATCACCGGCTTACTATTTATTTTGGATTTATCAATAGAATCAAGTAGGTGTCTAATCATTGCCTTGCCTTTGACTCTTACTAGAGCTTTTGGTAATTCGCTTTTCATCCTCGTACCCTTGCCTGCTGCCAGGATGATTATTTTTATTGTATCTTTTTTGTTCATGTGCTCATGATTATACACTAGATTTTATATTTTTTTAAGTTTTGCATTTAAGTTTAAAAATGTTATATTTTTTGTATTGGCCCTATCGTCTAACCAAGTTAGAACATAGTGGACATCGGCTTTTTGAAAAGCTGAATAGAATAGAGGAGTAAGATATTTGTGTGTGTGAAATTGGCCCTATCGTCTAACGGTTAGGACATCGGCTTTTCAAGCCGGTAATTCGGGTTCGATTCCCGGTAGGGTCACAAACGGCGCAAAGCCAAATAAACTGCTTTATTTGCGAGCCGTTTGTGAAGGCACAGGCATAATTCGCGAGTACGCGAATAGCCGAGCTGGGGTCGGCAAGTACTTACATAAAATTTGAGGATATCGAAAAATTTTATTTAGTAACTTGTGACCACATAAATTCAGAATGCGAAGCATACAAAATTAACTATTTGAAAAGGTATACTGTTCCCGTAGGGAAAGAAGTCCGGTAGGGTCCCAAAAAATATCCCCCGCCTGGGTTGGCGGGGGTTTTGTCATTTTTGTTTGGCCCGATAGCTCTACTTGGCTAGTGGGCGAAACAAGATTTTTTGATTGTGGTCTAGGGAGACCATCGTGAAATTTCCTTCTTCGTCGAAGGAAATATCCCCCGACAGAGGGTCGGTGTCCTTGGACGTGTAGTTGTTTAGGTCCACCACCCACGAAAGAAAGCGCTTGTCGACGGCCAGGACCCATTCTTGTGGCATTGTGGGGAAGTCAATCCTCCCCGTGGTCCACCCGAAGGCAAAAAGAAGGAAGGTTATCTCGAGTTTATTGCCGGTGACTGTGAGGTTCATCACCTTGCCTCGAGCGAAGTACTCGTTCTTCTTGTTTTCCATCACCATGGTACCTTCCTTGAATGTTCTAAGAACCTCTGACGTTAGCAGCATCGTCTCCTCCTTTTTTCCTGTTTTAAGGACCCTTAGATCCGCAGAACCTCGTTGGAAAGAACTTAGTATGTATATTATGCACACATCGGAAGTTAACGTCAAGGAGACAAAAAATTTATAAATATATAAATCTATCCGCACTCATTATTTCTTGTTATAATTAAAAGATGAAAAAAAGATTTTTGAATGTTGATCCGGACGTTTTGAAATTAGGCCTTGTCAGTTTTTTGACGGACATAAGTTCGGAATCTGTCTTTTCTGTTTTTTCGATTTTTTTTACGGTGATAGTAGGCGCCTCCGCTTCGCTCCTTGGTTTGATTGAGGGTATGGCGGACTTTTCCGCTTCTTCCTTGGATTATTTTGCGGGTTGGTTGTCTGATAAATCAGGAAAAAGAAAACCATTGGCCATGACCGGTTACGGTTTTTCGACGGTAGCAAAAACAATGTTGCTTCTAGGGAGTTCTGTTTTTGCTCTTGCCTTATTTAGGGTGATAGAGCGTTTGGGAAAAAGCTTTCGAGGGCCTCCGAGAGACGCCTGGCTTTCTGCCGTGGCGGAAGAATCCAACAGGGGATACACCTTTGGTCTCCATAAGGCCATGGATAAAGCAGGAGCTGTCGTCGGACCACTTATTGCCTATTTCATTCTTTTGTATTTGGGTCAGAGCGTGGGTACTTTTCGTATAATTTTTATTATCGCCGTTGTTGGCGCCGTAGCAGCGGTGGCGGTTCTTTGTTTAATGAAGGATCGGCCGGGCACTCCACATGAAAGGGAGAATATATTTAAGGCTTGGGGGGCCTTGAGTAAAGGCTTCAAGCTTTTTCTTATTCCGGCTGGGATTTTTTCCTTGGCATATTTTAGTTTTAGTTTTCTATTGCTTCGGGCTTATGACGTGGGCTTCTCCATAAAAGATGTGGTGTTGCTTTATGCTCTCTTTAATATTTCCTTTGTGGCATTTTCGGTGCCGATCGGCAAACTCGGGGACTGGATAGGTAGAAAGTATATTATTGTTTTGGAATATTTAATTTATATAGTAATGTCTTTGGGCTTTATTTTTGTGAAGGCCAGGTGGGAAATAATTGTTTTGTTTGTCTTGTTTGGTTTTTTCTACGCTATCGACGAGGCGCAAAGCAAAGCCTATATTTCTGATATTGAGCAAGACAGGCGGGCGACGGCCATCGGCATGTATAATTTTGTCACCGGCCTCGTTTATCTCCCTGCTTCAGCTATTGCCGGTCTCTTGTGGATTTTCAATCCTATTTACGCTTTTATTTTCGCGGCCTTCATTGCACTCATCGCAATGGGAACTTTTATTTTCTTACAGCCCAAAATTTTGCAGAAATAATTAATATGTTTTAACATGAGAACATGGAGGGTTGGCAGAATGGTAATGCACTGGTTTCGAAAACCAGCGGGCGAAAGCCCTTACAGGTTCGAGCCCTGTACCCTCCGCTTTTTGGATATAAAAAATAAAAGAGCCAGGCCCCAGGGGGCCTAGCTCCGATGCGAATTTCTTTTCATCTCACCTGGACGACCGCGATGCAATTGGTCTCCAGGACCCTGACTGGATCCAATCCATAATAGATCCAATCTTCGCTCCAGGTTAGGCGGATTTCTTCTCCATTGTGAGGAGAACGCGCGACGATGGTCGCGGGCTCGCGGTGAGTGACTCCTCGGATGACCACCCAAATTTCTAACGAAACATCAAGGATTTTCTCCCCAGGCACTAACTTTTGCCAACGCATTTCCGTTATCATTTACCCCTCCTTCGTTTGTTGGGTCAGGTCGAACAGAACTACTTGTGATTTAAAAAACCTTAACACGCATATGCTAATTAAGTCAAATACGATAGGTTTATAAACTATTTCGTATGGATTGCCAGGTAGATGTCCTCGAGTGCGCGAACAGCATCGCCGGCGGCAATGTTGTTCTGATGATACAAGACATTGGTGCAATCTCCGGCTGCCCAGATACCCGGAACTTCTGTTTTTTGGTTCCAAGCGTCGATCTTAATTCTGCCTATTTTATCAAGAGGTAATATGTCTTTAACGAAAGCAGTGTTTGGAATTTGTCCGATTTCTACAAATATACCAGAAACCTTGAGCTCTTTTTCAGCGCTGGTAGCCTTATCTTTATAAATAATTCCTTCTACAAATTTGTCGCCTTTTATCTCTAAAATGTCTATATTTTTTAATGCCGACATTTTGGGATTTTTTAAAACTTTTTCAACTGTTATCGCATCCGCACGAAAAGTATCTGTTCTATTTATAAGGGTGACAGATTTACAGTAAGCCAGGAGTTGGGCGGCGCTTTCGAAAGCGGCATTGCCTCCACCGATGACAGCTACGTCCATGTCTGCAAAAAGAGGGCCATCGCAGGTGGCGCAATAGGTGAGTCCTTTGTTCTCAAATTTATCCGCGTTTTTTGCTTCGAGTTTTCTGCGCCCGCTACCGGTAGCAATCAAAATTGTTTTAGTTAAAAATTCTTCTCCGGTATCCGTTTTTACAGAAAATTCTTCACCCGACTTCGCAATGGTATTTACTCTTTGGCCTTCTTTTACCTCCAAGCTCTCGCCCACATTAGCTAATACATGCTTTTTAAAATTTGAGGCCAAATCATTACCAGAGATGGAAGGGGAGCCAATCCAGTTATAAATCTGTTCCGAGACGACACTTTGTCCTCCCCATTCCGAGGTAATAAATAGTGTTTTTAATCTTTTGCGGGCAGCATAAACAGAGGCTGCGCTACCAGCCGGTCCACCACCGATAATAATTAAATCGTATGTCATCTCTCTATTATACACTAGGTGTCAAGTTTTATTATTTTTTGTTGCGTCTTAAAAAAGCCGGCACCGCGCTCCAGTCGTCGCCATCATCTTCTATGATGTCTTCTTTGATTTCCTTTTTTTCAACTCTTTTTATAAAATCGCTACTGCTCACATTTCCATTACTCGTATTTCCATTTTGTAAACTATTATTTATTTCTTTTTTTATCACCGCTGGACTTTCGTCTTTTAAAAGTTGCCCTCCAATCGTTCCACTGAAAAGATTCTTGCGAGGCAAATCAGCAGGGAAGTTGGTGGCGATGACGGTAACTTTGATTTCTCCTTTTTTCAATTTTTCGTCACGAATCGTACCGAAAATTACTTTCGCGTCCTTGTCGATTGACTCGGTAATTATTTTTGCTGCTTCTTGGATTTCGTTAATCGTTAAATCATCTCCGCCGGAGATAGCGAAAAGTACCCCCTTGGCACCGTGAATCGAAACTTCGAGCAGTGGGGAATTGATGGCGGCCAAGGCGGCTGTCTCAGCGCGTTTTTCTCCCGAGGCGCTGCCGATGCCCATTAGGGCCGAACCCGCATTAGCCATTACCGCTTTAATATCAGCAAAATCAACATTTATTACTCCCGGGGTAGTGATTAGATCGGAAATGCCCTCAACGGCTTGACGTAAAATGTCATCACATTTAGCGAAGGCATCTTTGAAATTGGTGTTTTGTTCAGCCAATTGAAGTAATTTGTCATTCGGAACGACAATAATCGCGTCGACTTCTTTGGCCAACTCTTCAATACCCTTTTCGGCGATTTTCATTCGATGATTACCCTCAAAGAAGAAAGGCTTGGTGGTAACAGCGACAGTAAGTATTCCTTGCTCTCTGGCTGCTCTCGCGACAATCGGGGCTGCTCCTGTTCCTGTGCCTCCTCCCATTCCGCAAGCAAGGAAAATCATGTCTGCTCCTTTTACGACATCTTGGATTTCGGATTTAGTTTCTTCGGCGGCCTTTTTTCCAACCTCCGGATCCATACCGGCACCGAGACCTTTAGTTAAATTTTTTCCTATATGAATCTTTTTTTCTGCCAAGGAGTGATGTAAGTCCTGGGTATCGGTATTCATGCAAATAAAAGAGACACCTTTTACTTTGGAATTTATCATGTGGTTTACGGCATTTTTTCCAGACCCACCGATTCCGATTACCATAATGCGAGCGAAGCTTTGTATCTCTTGATTTATTTTTGGCATAATTAAAAAAAATATTAATCCCTCGACTACGTTCGGGATCCCAACTCTTGGTCAGGACTTGTATGAAATCATACTAACACTAGGATGAAAAAAAGCAAAGTTTATCTCTTTGCGTTGTTTTTGAACGAAGATATTATTTTATGGCATCAGTTGTTTTAGGCTTGATTTTATTGTGTTTTTTACATCTTTAAAAATATTTTTGAGAGAACCGTCCGAGTAATTTTCGCCGTCTTTGCCGGAGATTAATAAACCGAGGGCTGTGAACCAAGCAGGGTCGCGGAGTTTGGTTTTGTTGTTGTTAAAAAAATCGGTCGTCCCGATGCTCGAGGGAAGTTTCAAAATTGATTTTGACAGTTCTACTATTCCCGGGGTATTTGCTCCACCGCCGGTAAAAACGATACCAGCCGGCAGAAGTTCTGCTCGCTTTATCTTTTTTAAATTATTTTCAGCCGATTCAAAAATATCGCAGAGGCGGGCGTCGATTATTTCGTCGAGTTTTTTCTTTGAAAATTCTTCGGTGAGGTTTCCAAGTTTTAGGGTGTCGGCTTTTTCAAGTGGTATTTTAAATCCCAGGGCAATGTCATTGGTGATTTCTCCGGAACCGATGGAAAAAGCGTGAATTGACACTAAGGTACCGTTTTCGAAGACGGAAAGGGAAGTAGTTTGGTCTCCGATGTTGACTAGCGCCACCCCGACGATTTTTTGTTTCTCGGATAAAACAAGATTACTCAAAGCTACCGGGGAGGCGATTACGTCTATCGTTTCTACTCCGGCTTCTGCTATTACTCCAAGTAAATCCTCCAAATGGACGATAGAATAGGTAACAAAAAAGGCTTTCGCTTCAAGTTTTGTTCCGCGCAGGCCTTCGAGGCGACCTTGTGTTTCTTTTCCGTCCAGGCGAAAGGAGAGGGGGTACACATGTATAATTTTCTTATTTCCAAGGCTTAAATTATCTTCGCAATCCTGTAGTGCTTTGTTGACATCTAGGGCGGTAACTTCGCTATTTGCTTTTGAGACAATGGTTTCCCCGGAGCTTATTTCCCCCCGCAGGGTTGTGCCAGAGAGGGAGACAAAAGCCCTTTTGATTTTTATGCCTGAAGATTTTTCAGCTAGCAGGACGGCTTCCTTTACAGAATTTGCCGCCTGGGTTTCGTTGATGACGTAGCCATGTCTTACCCCGCGAGTGGCATTTTCTCCCACGCCAATAATTTTAGGATTTTTTTCTCCTTTTAAAAATTCTCCTACCACCACCCGGGTGGTGGATGATCCGACATCTATCCCGACAGAAATATTTCTCATAATATTTTTTTTCCGCTGTCTCCATTCTACTACTATGTTCGAAACCTTTCAAATGAAGCATCCCGTGAATAACTAAAAAGCCCAAAAATAACCGTGGGGTTTTTCCAAAATTTTTAGCCTCTTTCTTAATAACGCGTGGACAAAGGATTATTTCACCCTGATCCTTGCGCAAAAGAAACGACAGTATGTTTGTCGGTTTGTTTATGTTTCTGTAAAGTTTATTTATTTTCTGAGAAGTTTTCTCATTGACATAGGCGATAGATAAATAATATTTTTCCCCTAGAATATCCTTCTTTATTACCTTAAAAGGCAAGTTTGGAAGCTTGCCCCGAGTAGTGTTTGTTAAAAAAAAAGATTCCTCCATGGTTTTATCTGGACGCCATTTTGCCCAGCTTGCGAAGTTTCTCTATTTCTTTTCTTCTTCCCATCTTCTTTAGCGCGCTTTTCTTAATTTTGAGCTTGGATTCTTTTCGGATGTTGTAGCGAGAACCCTTAACTTTGCGGATGATGCCGGATTCCTGGATTCGTCGTGAAAAACGGCGTAAAACGCTCGCATTATTTTCGTTTGGGTTTTTTCTAATTTCTATTACTGTTTTTGCCATATGTTTCAAAGAATATCATATTTTCTTTTTAAAGCAAGTTGTTTAAGATTCTTTTGCGTTGTTTTCTCTGTGTAAATCCGAAAAAAGGGCAACCGTTTTACCGAAGTCTTTTTCCGCGACAACAAAGATGAGTTCGGTAGAAGTAGAGACCAATTCCTCGATATTTATTTGGGCCCGAGCGGTTACTGATAAAAGAGAGAAAAAAGTATTCGGTATGCTGAAGTGTTCAGGGCTCAGGGAAATTGCCACTGCCGCAAAGTTGTGGTTGGTGATTTTTGGTTTTACTTCGAGGTGTTTCATTATTTTAGTGACTAGGTTCGATGAGATAATTATGTTTATTTCATTCGTGCCGATAGTAGCAATAAAAAAATCCTCATGGGCGATGGCAATCTTTTTATGAAGTGATTCAAATTTTTCCATAAACTTCTCGGTATTTTCATAAACAATTTCCGAGAGGGGGAGTTTGGTGGTAATGTTTTTTATGGATACTTCGCGGATGAGGGGCTTTTCTTTTTTGAATTCTTTTTTTAGGCGAGATAGAGAAACCACCAGGCTAGTGATGGTTACCTGTTTCTTGGTGAGCAATTCCACCCGCGGACGAATGCGGTGTGCATAACTACTCATGTTCATATAACCGTTTGTCAGGGAGAAATATGCTTCGAACTCTCCTAAAATGATATTTCTCACGATGGGTTGGATTTTGATCATTGTATAATTTTAACAGATTTTACAAAATGTCCAAATTTTAATATAAACGTTAAAAAACTTCACACTTACTTAAAAACAAAAGATAATTAAAAAATGAGAAAATCGACAAACAACGTACTTGATTTTATTGGCAATACGCCTTTGGTAAAAATTCCTTTTGATGCTCCGGGTCGGATTTTTGCCAAATTGGAATATTTGAATCCCGGAGGAAGCGTAAAGGATCGTTCAGCTTTATTTATGATTGAAGAAGCGGAGAGAAATGGATTATTGAAACCGGGTGGAACCATCATCGAAGCCTCGTCTGGCAACCAGGGTGTCGCGATAGCGATGATCGGAGCTGTGAAGGGTTATAAAGTTATTATCACAGTTTCAGATAAAGTAAGTGAAGAGAAAATAAAAACCCTAAAAGCCTATGGGGCGGAGGCTATTGTTTGCCCGAACGTTCCGCTAGATGATCCGGAAAATTATCACACGCGACCATTCGTTTTACAAAAAGAAATTCCGAACTCTTTTGTGCCGAATCAATATTTTAACCTTTCTAACCCGGAAGCATATTATGAGACCCTGGGGCCAGAGATTTGGGAACAAACCAAGGGAAAGATAACCCATTTTTTTGCGGCTGCCGGAACGGGAGGGACAATTAGCGGAGTGGGGAAGTTTTTGAAAGAAAAAAATCCTCAAATTAAGGTTATCGCCGTCGATGTGGATAATTCTTTTCATTCTACAAAAGGAAATCCGAAACCATACAAAATGGAAGGTATCGGAATTGATTTTGAAACTCCCTGTCTTAACGAATCTGTCATTGATGAATTCATTCCAATTTCTGATGCAGAGAGCTTTGCTATGCTCAAAATAATGGCTTCTAAATATGGTCTTTTTTTGGGCACAAGTGGCGGGGCAGTCGCTCACGCAATTTCAACTTACGCAGATAAACTTACCAAAGATGATTTGGCTGTAGTGATTTTTGCAGATTCCGGACGAGCCTATTTATCGAAAAATTACTACTAAATTAACTTTGTCTAAGACGATGTCCAGAGAAGTTCATTGTCTTTTTGGATGACTTTTTGTTGACTTTTTCATAAAAAAAAGTAAGATGAAGTTATGAATCCCGTTTGTCTTATCGACGGGATTTAGTCGTTTTTTATTATCATTTTCGAATATTGAAGCAAAATGAACCAATCAGGAGATTATATAACTGAAGAAAAGAAAGAAGCCCTTTTGGCGGAACTCAAGAACTTAAAGGGCCCAGAGAGGAAAGAGATTCTGAAAACTTTAGAGTACGCGAAGTCGCTGGGTGATTTATCAGAAAATGCCGAATATCATCAAGCTAGGGAGGATCAGGGTAAGCTCGAAGAGCGGATTATTAAAATTGAGAAAATTTTGCAATCATCTCAGGTGGTGAAAGGAGGTGGCGGAGATACGGTTGAGGTCGGGTCCAAGGTTGTGGTGCAGAAGAAGGGCTCTCAAGAACAAAAAAATTATGTTATAGTAGGATCTGAAGAGGCCGACATGGCAAAAGGAAATATTTCGAATCGCTCACCTTTTGGCAAGGCTCTTTTCGGAAAAAAGAAAGGAGACGATGTTTCCTTCAAAACTCCCAATGGTGTTGTCGATTATAAAATAATAAACGTTTCATAAAAATTTTCCGCTCGAGGCGGATAAATTAAAATGTCTTCAATTGATGAAATTAGGGACACTAGAATAGAAAAACTCAAACTCTTAAAAGATAAGGGGATGAATCCATATCCCTCGGATTCAAAAAGGGAAATAACTTTACGGGAAGCCGTAAGTATTTTTGACGACTTGGAAAAGAATAAAGGAGAAAAATGGGTTGCCGGAAGAATCATGTCTATCCGTGGCCAAGGGGCGATTGTTTTTATTACCTTAAACGACGGTACGGGAACTTTTCAAGGACTTCTCAAGAAAGATGTCATCGGGGATGAGAAATTCGATTTTTGGAATGAGGTCGTCGATATTGGGGATTTTGTAGAAATACAAGGATCCTTTTTCAAAACCAACAGAGGAGAGAGAACAGTAGAAATGAAAGATTGGCGTATGCTTGCGAAGAGCCTGCGCCCATTGCCTGAGAAATGGCATGGGTTAGTCGACGTAGAGGAAAGGTTTCGAAAACGTTATTTGGATATGTTGATGGATTCAGAACTCAAGGAAATTTTTGAGAAAAAAGAGAAATTTTGGACGACAACCAGAAATTTCTTAAAGGACAAAGGGTTTATGGAAGTTGAAACCCCCACTTTAGAGATTACCACCGGGGGGGCGGAGGCTAGACCATTTAAAACACACCATAATGATTTTGATATTAATGTTTTTCTTCGAATCTCTGTCGGGGAGTTGTGGCAGAAGAGATTGATGGCGGCAGGATTCCCAAAAACTTTTGAGATAGGTAGAGTGTATAGAAACGAAGGAGGAAGTGCAGAACACCTCCAAGAATTTACCAATATGGAATTTTATGCTTCATACATGAATACGGAAGAAGGTAAAAAATTGGTAAGAGATTTGTACATAAAAATAGCGGAGGATGTTTTCGGCAAAACAGCATTTGAAACCAGGGGGCATAAGTTTGATTTAGCTGATGATTGGAAAGATGTAGATTATGTGGAAGAGGTAAAAAAACAAACCGGTATCGATGTGCTCGAGGATTCGGAAGATAAAATGGAGCAGGCGCTTAAAAAATTAGGCGTAGAGTTTGAGGGCAAAAATAGAGAAAGGATGACTGATTCACTTTGGAAATATTGTCGCAAGAATATTTCCGGCCCAGTTTATCTCATAAACCATCCGAAGCTCGTGGCCCCGCTTTCCAAGGAAAATAAAGATGATGAGAGAAAAACAGAAATGTTCCAAGTCATAATCGCCGGAAGTGAAATCGGCCGAGCGCACGCAGAACTCAACAATCCTTTAGATCAGGAAGAGCGTTTTCTAGTACAAAAGAAATTAATTATGGAAGGGGATGAGGAGGCAATGATGCCGGACATGGAATTTGTGGAGATGCTTGAATATGGAATGCCCCCTTGTTTCGGTTTCGGCTTCGGAGAAAGATTTTTTGCGTTTCTTGTAGATAAGCCGGTTCGAGAAACTCAACTTTTTCCTTTAATGCGACCGAAAAATTTAGAATAGAAATTTCCCAAAACGAACGATACCCCAGCATTGAAGCCGGGGTATTTTTATGGCGCCTGAGCGCCGGATTGATGAAATTAAAACAAAGAACAAATTGTGGGTGTGGATCCCAACCAGTTTTCGAGGAGGTCCCTCTGCCCACGCTTTGGGCTAAGAGGCTTAAGGACAAAACCTTTATCCCCTAATGGCTGGTTGGGATCCACGGAAAGGAGGAATTACAGTATACAAAATTTGACGTAGAAAGTCAACCCAGTGTTTCGTCGTTCTCCCTACAGGTAAAGGATCCGAAAACCGACTTCCGCGGCTCGCAAGCCTTCGGTGATCTCCTTTATCTTTTTCCCGGTAACCGAGAAGATATCTTTCTCCTTTTCATCACGGGAGACCGATTCTCCGAAGATAGTTTTGAGTTCTTCGAGGCTTACGTTTTTGGGGCTGGTAATTTTGATTCGCACTTTCATCACAGCTAGCTCCCTTTGATTATTGTCGCAGTGACGCCGATCTTCTTGAGCTTTTGAATGTCCTCATCTGTGCAGTCCATGAGATCAAAATGGGAGGGGTGGTTGGTAGTCCCAAGGTGCGAGACACGGTTTCCGAAGTGTTTTACCACCGTGTGTATATCCTTTCCTTCTTCCCATCCGGTAGCCAGAATCGGTGTTTTCATCGAACGCCTCCTTTCCGATATGGAATATGCCATATTTCATGATATTAGTCAATTTTAGGCGGGGCTAGAGTTATCCACATATTTGGCTTGGTGTTATTTTTAACAGTGGTTTATAATGTTAACTAAGTGGGAAAAAGTGGGAAATCTGTTTATAAGTAATTTTAATAATTTTCGTAATTAAAATGCTCATCGGCGAATACATACACACCATAGATGAAAAAAATCGCATTTCGCTTCCGGTAAAATTCCGAAAAGAAATGGGCAAGAAAATTATTATTACCCCCGGACTCGATTCTTGTTTGTTCGTTTTCACCTCCAAGGAATGGGTGAAGGTAAAAGAGAGACTTTCCAACAGTAACAATGACTTGTCTTTTCTAAAGGCGGATCAAAGAAGTTTCAATCGATACATGTTTGGCCGGGCAGCGGAAGTAGAAATAGATTCGATTGGCAGAATGTTAATCCCTGATTTTTTGAAAGATAGAATTGGACTCAAAGACAAGGCGGCGATTATCGGAGTAGAGGATAGGGTGGAAATTTGGAACGACAAAGAATGGTTAAAGAATCAAGAATTGGTTGAAAAGCAGGCGGGAGAATTAGCAGAAAGGTTATGAGTATTCACAAGACAGTTCTTTTAAATGAAACAATAGAAGGTTTGCTTGCCCCGCAGAAGGCGGGGAAGGAGAAACTCGTTGTTCTCGACTGCACTTTTGGAGGAGGAGGGCACAGCATTGAAATCCTAAAAAGATTTCCAAAAGTAAAAATCATTGCCTTAGATCAAGACAAGAACGTGTGGAAACAAAACGATATAAGGATTTCATTTTTCAACGAAAATTTTTCCGATTTGGACAAAGTTTTGGGTAATGAAAAAGTGGATGGAATAATCTTTGACCTTGGTTTGAGTTCAGACCAGTTGGAGAATTCCGGACGAGGATTTTCTTTTATGAAGGATGAACCACTACTCATGACCATGAAGGAAAATCCTTCTTCGGAAGATGTCACTGCGGAAGATATCGTGAATACTTGGGAGGAGAAAAATTTAGCGGATATCATTTATGGTTATGGAGAAGAAAAATATTCAAGAAGAATAGCCCGAGCGATTGTAATAGCCAGGGAAAACGCAAAGATAAATACTACCCAGGATTTAGTAAAAATAATTGAGGGGGCAGTGCCAGGAGTATATAGGAGGGGGAGAATTCATTTTGCCACAAGGACCTTTCAAGCATTACGAATCGCGGTGAATGATGAGTTGGGAGTTCTTCAAAAGGGTTTAGAAAAAGGATTTGAAAGACTGAAGGGGGGAGGAAGAATGACGGTGATTTCTTTTCATAGTTTGGAAGACAGAATCACCAAGAGATTTTTTAAAGAGAAAGAAAAAATGGGATTAGCATTTTTAATAAATAAAAAGCCAATAAAAGCGGAAGAGTCAGAAATAAAAAATAATCCAAGGTCCAGGAGCGCAAAGTTGAGAATTATAGAAAAATCATGAGACAAGCTACATTACAACTGAAAAGCAGAATCAAAAATGTAAATATCACGAACAGTAATTTTGAAGCTCCAAGAGTTATTTTGAACACCATGCTCGCAACTTTGGCTGGGCTCGCTTTCTTGTATGTTTTGATTTTAGGAAATATGGTTTTTGATATTGTGGAGAGGAAGGCCCTAGAAAAGGAAATGCTAACTTTAACAAGTGAAGTGGGTGGACTAGAGCTAGCATACCTCAATGTTTCCAATAGTGTGGATATGGACCTTTCTGCTTCTATGGGGTTTAGGGAAGCGAAGGCAACCTTCGCTACTCGAAAAGCCCTCGGCCAGATAAAAACAACGAACAATGAAATCTAGTTTTCTTCTCAGATCCAGAATAATTATTATATTTATTATTGCTTTTGCTTTAATCCTTCTCGGAAGGCTTTTTTGGGTGCAAGTCGTACGAGGGAATGTTTATTCCGAAACCGCCAATCGTCAGTATGCCACACCAGCCACGAATATTTACGAAAGAGGCACAATATATTTTGAGCGTAAGGATGGAGCGTTGATTTCAGCTGCGACGCAGATTGCCGGTTTTAAGGTGGCGATCAATGCCGGGAAGATCATTGATGCGGAGGATACCTTTCAAAAACTGTCAAAAATTATAGTTTTAGATCATGATTATTTTATCGGGAAGGCGGGACAAAAAAATGATCCGTATGAAGAGATAGCCCATGAACTTACCAAAGAAAAAGCTGATGTCATTTCAAAATTAAAATTGCCCGGGGTAAGTATTTTTAAAGAAAAGTGGCGTTTTTATTCCGGTGGCAATCTCGCTTCGCATATTTTGGGTTTTGTCGGTTTCAGTGGGGATGAATTGAGCGGACGATATGGTTTGGAGAAACAATATAATTCACTGCTCGCCCGGAACGTGGATAACCCGTATATCAATTTTTTTGCTGAAGTTTTTTCCAATGTTAAAAAAAGTTTGTTTGAAAATGTTGCACCGGAAGGGGATATTGTGACCACCATTGAACCTCAGGTGCAGGGTTTTTTGGAAAAAAAGTTGAATGAAGTAAAAAATAGATATCAGATTGATTCTGTGGGTGGAATAATTATGAATCCGACAGATGGCTCACTCTATGCCATGTCAGTAAAGCCGGATTTTGATCCGAATAATTATTCTCAGGTGGATTCAGTATCTATTTTTACAAATTCGTTGGTAGAAAATGTTTTAGAGTTTGGCTCGGTGGTAAAACCATTAATAATGGCGGGGGCTTTGAATGAGGGAGTTGTCACGGCTGACACTACTTATAATGACAAGGGTTCTGTTATGGTTGAAAAACACGAGATATTTAATTTTGACAAAAAGGGCAGGGGCCCCGGTACGAGCATGCAAGAAGTATTGAGCCAATCGTTGAATACGGGGATGGTTTTTGTAGAACAAAAATTAGGAAAAACAAAATTACGTGATTATTTGTTATCATATGGCCTTAAAAATAAAACCGGAATTGATTTACCGAATGAGACGAGTGGTCTCGTGTCTGGCATATTAAATAGTCCTCGCGAAATTGAATACGCCAACGCGGCTTTTGGCCAGGGGGTCGCCTTTACTCCGATCGAATTAGTGCGGGCGCTTGCCTCACTCGGGAATGGAGGGAATTTGGTCGTGCCACATGTTGTGAAGGAAATAAAATATGACACTGGTCTGTCAAAAATAATGACTTATCCTACAACTCCTACAAAAATTTCAAAGGAAACATCCCAGGAGATAACCAGAATGTTGGTGAATGTCTTGGACAAAGGAATTTCCGAGGGGGCAAAAAAGTTGGACCATTTTAGCGTCGCCGTAAAGACCGGGACAGCGCAGGTTGCGGATAATGTGAACGGAGGATATTATGCAGATAGGCACAATCATTCCTTCTTCGGATATTTTCCAGCTTATAATCCCAAATTTATTGTTTTTCTTTATGCCATAAATCCTAAAGGGGTGCCCTATGCGTCTACTACTTGGACGGATCCATTTTTGGATATTACTAAATTTTTGTTGAATTATTACAATGTTCCGCCGGATAGATGAGGCTTATCATATGAAAACAAATTTAAAAAAAATCGTAGCTTATATTCTAAAAATCGAGTCACGACTCGTATTGTGGAAATATAAGCCCAAAATTATTGCGATTACTGGTTCTGTCGGGAAGACCTCCACAAAGGATGCTGTTTATGCGGTGCTTTCGAAGATCGCATATGTTCGTAAAAGTGAAAAAAGTTTTAATAGTGAAATAGGTTTGCCTCTTACTATTTTAGCGTGTCCAAACGGTTGGAATAATCCGGTAATATGGTTTGAGAACATCCTGAAGGGTTTTTGGTTATTTATTTGGCCACATGAATATCCCGCCTGGCTAGTGCTCGAAGTTGGTATAGGTAAACCAAATGACATGAAAAACACCGCAGCCTGGCTTAAGACTGATGCAGTTATCGTGACCGCAATCGGAGAAACTCCGGCGCATATAGAATTTTTTAATTCATATAAACATCTGGTAGATGAAAAAAGTCAACTTATCAAAACACTAAAACCCGATGGGCTCTTGGTATTAAATGCCGATGATGAAGCGGTGCTCGGAATGAAAGCAAAAGATAAGCATCGTCTCATAACATTTGGATTTTCCAGGGAGGCGAATATTATAGGGTCTGGTGATACTATTTTATATAATGACAAAAATGAGCCGGAAGGAATAATTTTCAGAGCAGACGAGGAGGGTAGCAGTATGCCGGTTACTATCGAGGGAGTGTTCGGCAGGAATCATGTTTATGCCTCTCTGGCCGCATTGGCTTTATCCTCTGGACTAAAATTTAACATGGTGACAGCGATAAATGCTCTTAAAAATTATGATGTTCCTCCCGGAAGGATGCGACTACTTCGGGGAATTATGGAAACTTATATTATTGATGATACCTATAATTCTTCTCCGCTTGCCTGCGAGTTTGCGCTTAAAACTCTACACGAGGTTAAGTCCGAGGGTAGAAAAATTGCTATTTTGGGCGATATGCTAGAACTTGGTAAGCACACCGTCGAGGCGCATAAAAATATTGGAAAAATCGCTAGGGAAAATGCGAAGGTGCTCGTCGTCGTCGGACCGCGGGCAAAATCTATAAAAGAAGGTGCGATCGATTTCGGTATGGCGGGAGAAAATATTTTTGAATTTTCAAATTCAACAGAAACGGGAAATTTTATAAAAACATTTATCCAAAAAAATGACGTCATTTTGATTAAGGGCTCACAGGGAATGCGAATGGAGCGGGTGGTAGAAGCAATTCTCGAAGATTCTGAAAATAAAGAAAAATTCTTGGTCCGCCAGGACGAGGAATGGAAAAGGAAAAAATAATAATGAAGATTATCAAAAATGTCAATGATAGTCAAGTTGGACTAAACCTCTCCTAAAATAATTTCAATCCATTTTTCGATTTTTTTTATTATTTTTAGAGAGGAGGAGGATTTTTCAGCTTTATTTTGAATCCAATTTCTGAATTTCGGAAAACTAAAAGATAAAAGAAAAATTCCGATAATCAAAAAAAGAATACCTTGTAAAAAAGGAAGTACTAGGCCGAGGAGCCCCAAAATTATAAAAAAAATCCCAACAGTAAAAATAATAATTTTTTTTGTTTTTTTCATTAAATTATTTAATGATTAAACCACTTGAGCGCAGTGCGAGCATCGCTTTGCCTTTATCGGTATTTCGCTTAAACATTCAGGGCAGTCTCTCGTTGTCGGATCTATCGGTGGACCTTTTTTATTACGCGCCACGAGCATATTTATCGGTTTAATTACAAAGAAGAATACAGCGGAAGCAACCAGGATGAATGAAATTAGGGCGTTAATAAAATGGCCCAACATGAATTTGCTTCCGTTTACTGTAAAAGTAAGGTTGCTAAAGTCCGGCACTTTCGCTATGGCTGCGATAAACGGAGTAAGGATGTCGGACACTAGGGCGGTGACGACCGCCCCAAAAGCAGCGCCGATTACGACACCGACTGCGAGGTCAATAACATTTCCACGAAGCAAAAATTGTTTAAATTCTTTTAGCATAAAATTTAACTTTAAATATAATAATTCAAATCATAGCATAAAAACGAGCATGTGTTATATTATTTAAATGAAAGAGTATTATTTAAATGACGAGATTTACTACAGGACGAATGAATTTAAGCCCGATAGATTGACTTTGGTATTTGTGCATGGAATTTCAGGCTCTTCTTCTGCTTGGTTACCGTATGAGAAAATATTTGAAAATAAATATAATATTTTAACCTATGATATTCGTGGTCACGGAATGTCGAAAAAGTATTCTAATTTTGAGGACTATGAGGTAGAGAATTTCGTTAATGATTTAGATGCTCTCGTGTCTTATTTGAAGATTTCTAAATTTGTTTTGATTAGCAATTCTTTTGCCGCACTAATAGCCCTCGAATATCTTAAAATTCGGAGAGACACAGTGGTCGCTAATATTTTTACTTCACCGGAAGTATATTTAGGAGAAGGGATATTGGCAAAAGTTGCTTTGCCTGTTCTTAAATTAGTCAGTATGATTATCGGTATTTTTCCGTTTGATCCTAGGCCTCGTGGGCATGTGGATTATACCAAGCACATCAATTCTACAGATTGGGACATCGGAAGGAACTTTGCCGACATGAGGAATACTTCTTTTCGTGTTCATTTTTTTGCTCTTCGGCAATCTTTTCTTTGCCGGGAAGACTATGCTCTTGAAAAAATAAATGTGCCGACGCTCATAATGCATGGGGAGAAAGATACATTGATACCAATGAGAAATGCTATTAGAATGTCTAAAGAGATAAAAAATTCTAAATTTGTCAGTATTCCCGGCGTAGATCACAATACTGTCCACAATGCGGTAAAAATAATGTCCGAAACCTTTTCTGGTTTTTTGGAGAGAGCTGAAATAAATATTACAATATAATTATGAAGGCGATGAAAAAGAAGAAAATACTTTTTGTCAGCGGATATAGTTTCCTCTTGGAGAGTTATTCTCTGCGCCTAAGGCAAGATAATTTTGACGTCTATTCGCTTGAGGATGCCAACAATAATTTTGTTGAAAAAGTGGTGGGGATAATGCCGGATATGATTTATCTATATATTGTCCTGCCCGGCAGAAGTGGTTTTGAGGCGCTTCGTTTGCTAAAAGCTGATGCCCGCACCAAAAATATTCCGGTTGTCTTTGAGAATAGAAAAAGCACAGTTGAAGATATCGACATGGGAATCAAGCTTGGTGCCATTGATTATTTAGTAGATGAATATATAAATACAGAAATTATAACGAGAACAGCTATTGATTATTTAAAAAATCCCAACAAATATATTTCCCGCTATCCTGTTTTTGTTGAAATGCTTAAAGCCGGGCATTTAGACCATAAGATTAGTGAAGTTGTCAGGGGAAAAATGCTTGAGCGGGGGATAGAAATGCCCATACACACTGTTCGGGCAGGAGGTGAGGATATTTTTATCATGCAAAGAGGCAATAAATCACCAAAATCTAAAACTATAAATATTTTAATCGTAACAATAATTGTCACCCTGATGATATTGTTGAAGGCATACTTGGCGAAGTAATTTAAATTTTAGTTTTTATAAAAAAAGGGAGGCACATGGCCTCCCTGTGTTTTCTGATTATTTGCCCAGACTGGCCCTAGAAGGTATCTTTTGACTCAAATTCAACGTTCTCTTTAATGGCCTTGTCGACGTAGAAGGCTCTGGTTCTCATGTTTGCCATCTGTATTTCTTTGAGTTTTTCCTCGATGACCTTGAGGTTCCTATCGAGGGATTGGCTGATGAGATCAAAAGACCCGGAGTTTGATTTTCTAACCAAGGACAAAAGATTAACCAGTCTTCTTGTTTCAACGACGCACACAACGATGTTTCCCGTGGTTGTGTTCATTCGAGCCTCCTATCCAAATAGTGTAATCCCCGCCAGAACAATTCATTTATCAATATATAACACACATGGGAAAAGTCAAATTAATTTTTTTGAAAATAATTAATGTAATTTTTGTTTAGTAAATTCATTTTAAATATATGCTAAACTGTTTAAGCGTCGCGAGGTCAGAACTAACAAAATAAATTATATGAAAATACAAGTATTGGGTTCGGGGTGCGCAACATGTAAAAAGTTGTTTGAAATTACTCAAAAGGCGGTTGCCACTTTGGGCTTAAAAGAAAATGTTGAATACATTACCGACGTGCAAAAGATTATTGCCATGGGTTTGATGCAGAGTCCCGTTTTGGTGATAAATGAAAAACCGGTTTTGGTTGGCTTTACTTCGGATATTGAAAAAATCAAAAAAATAATAGAAGAAAATATGTAATTATGAGCATTTTTTATCCCATTCAATTATTTGCTGACTGGTTGACCTATGCGGTTTTTAATATTACTCCCAAAACTCTTTTAGCGGGCGCCGTTAATTTTTTTATTTTTGACACACTTAAAATATTTATTTTACTAGCTGTTATTATTTTCCTTGTTTCTATCATTCGCTCATATTTACCACCGGAGAAAATACGAGCGATTTTATCTCACAAAAATAAGTACCTGGGGAATGTGATTGCTTCACTTCTAGGAATTATTACTCCCTTTTGCTCTTGTTCCGCCATCCCACTATTTTTAGGATTTGTTCAAGCAGGTGTTCCTCTTGGAACTACATTTTCATTCCTTATCGCTTCTCCGATGATAAATGAGGTGGCACTTGTTTTACTTCTCGGAATGTTTGGCTGGAAAATCGCTCTCATGTATATAGTCAGTGGACTTATTATTGCCATTCTCTCAGGAATAATTATCGGTAAAATGAAGGTAGAGGGCTTGGTTGAACCCTTTGTCTATCAAAATACATTGAATGGGAATATCGACCTACCGACAATGACGGGAAAGGAAAGAATCGCTTATGCAAAAGAGTACACTCTGGATATATTGAAAAAAGTTTGGATATATATTTTAATCGGGATTGGAATCGGAGCCTGGATACATGGCTATGTTCCGGCTGATTTTTTGGCCCAATATGCCGGAAGTGATAAATGGTATGCAGTGCCGCTCGCTGTGCTTATCGGTATTCCTTTATATTCGAATGCTGCTGGAGTTATCCCGCTTGTTTCCGCTTTGACTGAAAAGGGAGTTTCAGTCGGAACTACGCTTGCATTTATGATGTCCGTGACCGCCTTATCTTTGCCGGAGTTTATGATTTTAAAGAAAGTAATGAAGATTAAATTGATTTTGATTTTCGCCGGGATAGTGGCTACCGGGATTATTCTTACGGGATATCTATTCAATGCGATTATATAGGCAAAAAGGAGTGATAATACCCGCCTGGTTGCAAGATAATTGCATTAATAAATAAAAAAGGGGATTGCTTGACATTTTTTGTAGTAGTGCTATACTGTGTGGGAAGATAGCTGGGGGAGGTCCCTGGTTATCACGGTAGGAGGCTCGCATGATTCGCGGTTCCCCCCGGTTCCTCGAGAAGATGGAAAATTCGAAGAAGAAGACCAAGATCGCCGGCTTCGCCACCGCCCGCAAGCCCGACGGCATGGGCCGCTAACCAGCGCCCAAGAAAGAATTAGAAGGGAGGGAGTCGTGATAAACGCGCGCGACACTGCCAGTTTCGTCGAAGCCTGAGGGCTTCGGCGGCGACCAAGGAGCTCGGGTCAACTTGACCCCAGGAAGGTCGTAAAAGCTCCTGTTTGAAAAAAATTAGTTGTTTTTCTGGAGTCGTGAGAGCATGGCGTCTAGGACGCGAACTTGCTCTCTCACATCGGTCGCCATGTCGGGCTAACGGGGCAAAAACAAAAATCAATCCCCCACAGCCACATCGTGACCAAAAGGGTTAGGGGAGGTTTCCACTAGGAAACCTCCCCACCCAAATTATCACCAAAGGCCTGTCGAGTTTCTCGACGGCTTTTTTCGTTTGTGGGGGAATTTATAAAATAACAAGCTAAGCAAGAACAGCTAAGCAAGAACGGTTCTTGCTTAGCTCATTTAAATATTGACCAAGAAATTATTTCTCTAGGAGAAGAGGCGAGTAAGTTAGCCTGGGATATGAATGCCGAGTTTTTGCGCCGTTGTGACGGATTGGCTGTTTTGCCTGGATGGGAAACATCAAGTGTGACAAAGATGGAAATAGAAAATGTAACGAAACATTCTTTACCAATTTTTTACTTAGAAAACGAAACTGCGATAAAGGATATTTTGAATTGGATAAAAAATTAATCAAGATTTGTGGCCACAGACGTTGGCCGTCCGATAATATTTGGGTGTTTATTAGAATATTAATATTTTTAATTTTCTTTAAAAAATGTTATATTCTTCTCGTTGGCCCTATCGTCTAACGGTTAGGACGTATCCTTCTCAAGGATAAAATTCGGGTTCGATTCCCGGTAGGGTCACACGTAGAAAAAAGAATTTTGTTCCGATTTAATAGTTATTTTTTGTAATAAAAACAAGAGGCAATACGTCATTAAACATGAATAACGGTGATGATAAAATAGAAGAATTGTTCGTTGAATTATATGACGCACACGCAGACGCTATTTTTCGTTTTTGCTATTTTAAGACCGGAGACAGGGAAGTGGCAAAAGATTTGGCGCAAGATACTTTTATCAAGGTATTCAATTATCTGAAGAATAGCGAGGCACAGAACGCCAAGAGTTTTATTTACATTACTGCGAAGAATACTGTCATCGATTATTGGAGAAAGAAGAAAAGCGTGGTGGAGAGCCAATTACCGGAAGGATTTTTCGAATCAATCGCGGAAAAGGATAACACAGAGAACAATATTGATTATTCAATTTTCCTTTCTCTGCTTGATAAGTTGCCCCCGTCCGACAGAGATGTAATTATTCTAAGGTTTATCGAGGACATGAGTTCGAAAGATATGGCAGAGTTGCTCGGAGAGCGGGAGAACACTGTATTGGTGAGGATTAGTCGAGCAAAAGAAAAGCTTAAAAACTTGTTTGATAAAATAGGAAACAAAAATGAATAACGAATTTGAACAAATAAAGAACGCGGTAAAAAATATCAAACTCGCTAGCGCCGAGAAGGAAAAAATGCGTACTTTTATATTGGAGAAAATTCAATCAGCTAAATTTGAACAGAATAATCATGTAACAAATACGTTTGCCGTCCGTCTATATAGGCATTATCAGAACATTAAAAATTATTATTTCATGAACAATAAATATAAATTTATACCCATTGTCGCAGTATTCTTGATTGTTATTCTTCTCGGGGGCACTTCCGCTTTCGCCGAAATGGCTGTTCCCGGGGACTTGTTGTACGGAGTGAAAGTGTCGGTAAATGAGCCCGTCGCTGGATTGTTCGCTTTCACCAAGGAAGAGAAAACAGAGTGGCGAGAAAGATTGGTGGAACGCAGGTTGAATGAAGCACAGAAACTTGTTTCTGCGAATAGCCTCGATGAAGAGGGCCGACTTTACCTAGAAGGCGCCATCCAAAGACAAATTGACGATTTTAATGCCAGCGCTGAAGAATTGGCTAAACAAAATAATGAATCCACCAAATCCTCCGACATAAATATCAGATTGCAAGCGGCCCTTGCTGCGCATCAAGATGTTCTTCTGGCTGTGTCAAACGGCAAAGATGTCAATGCTGAAACAAAACAAGAAACGGACCGATTGCTCTCTTCGCTCGCGGAATCTCAGAATAGAGTAAGGAATGGCTATGATGACCTGGAATCCTCAATTGATTCAGAATCAACTACAGAAACTTCGTCGGAGGAAAACGCTACGCCTACTACGACCTCGACCGGCCTCGCTCTTGCTCAGGAAAAACAAAAAACAGCATCAGATTTGTTGAACTCCATGAAGCTTCTCTACCAGAGAGAAAGGAATAGTTTATCCATAAAAACGCAAAATAGCATAGATGGCAAACTCGCGGAAATCGAGACAACGTTCAAAGCAGGCGAGGCCTTAATTGCTTCATCTGATTTCAATGGGGCTGCAAGCAAATTTCAATCAGCCATGAGTCTGACGGACGCAGCGAGATTGTTACTCCTCTCTAATACCATCAAGGGAGACATAGAAGACGATATGGGCATTGAGGACGACGATGGCCAGGAGATAGAGGATGATAACTTCGAAGAGGATAATGATTATATAAATCAAAATCAGGGTGGACAAAATTCAAATACGCCCAACAACTTCGATGATTCTGGGCAGGGAAATTCAGGCACTGAGCACGATTAGTCAATCATGAGAACTTCATAGTTCATAGATTATAGTATAATAATCCTATGAAAAAAGCCCTATTATCATCATCGTTGATATTTGTGTTCATTGCGTATGTTTTACATGTACGAATCCTTGGAGCAGAGGCGCCGGCTTTTTTGGCTCCCCAATCAAGCAAAACGAGCGTAGCATTATCACTGCCCCAGTACAACACAAATACCCAGACAGCAAGCCCCAAACCAAAACCGACAACTGCCAGTCCTTCTCCCGCCCGTCCTCCGACGCAAAATAACTCCGCGCCTTCTACTCCGGTGCCGCCACCTCCGGTAGTTGATATCGGTAAATATAAAAATGGAAGCTACACTGGTACAGCAGTCGATGCGTACTATGGCAATGTGCAGGTAAAAGCGGTCATTGCCGGTGGAAAAATAACCGACGTGCAATTTTTGGATTATCCGCAGGATAGACAAAACTCCGTTCGAATTAATTCATACGCAATGCCTCGACTTACAAGTGAGGCCATTTCTATCCAGGATTCGAACGTAGATACTGTTTCCGGGGCTTCATTTACAAGCGCTGCTTTTCGGGAATCACTCTCTTCCGCTCTGTCGCAGGCAATGATATAAGCGATGAAACAGATACAGATAATCATGGGAACTCCGGTCATTGTTGAAATTTCCAGTGGGGAAGCGAAACAGGAACTCTTTGATGAGGTGTTTGATTATTTCAAGTACGTGGATCAGAAATTCAGTACCTATAAGGAGGATAGCGAAATAACAAAGATAAACAAAAAGCAAATTAAAGAGAAAGAAATGAGTGAAGACATGAGAGAAATATTCGAACTTTCCGAGGAAACAAAAAAATTAACCAATGGATATTTTGATATTGTGACCCCGAACGGAAGTTATGACACTTCCGGCTTGGTCAAGGGATGGTCTATCTGGAATGCGGGTAAAATTTTAAGGAAAAGGGGAATAAAGAATTTTTATGTGGAGGCGGGCGGGGATATTCAAGCGATGGGAAGAAATGAGAAAGGAGAACCGTGGTGTATCGGCATTCAAAATCCATTCAACAAAAAAAGAGAAGTAATAAAAAAAGTATTTTTACCGAAAGATGAAGGTATTGCGACTTCGGGAAGCTATGTTCGAGGCGCACATATATATAATCCGAAAGATAAAAATGACAAACTGGAAGAGATCGTGAGTATGACCGTAATCGGGCCGAACATTTTTGAGGCAGATCGTTATGCCACAGCTTCATTCGCCATGGGAAAGGACGGAATTTTCTTTATTGAGGGGTTGGAGGGTTTTGAAGGATATTCTATTGATAAAAAGGGGATTGCCACGATGACGACTGGTTTTCAAAATTACACAAACAATAATAACAAACAATATGCTTAATTTTGTAGATAATTTTTTAAATAAAACGACCATGTACCGGGTGGTTCTATACGTCCTCATCTTTTTTTTCGGTGCGTCCCTGGTTCTTTCATTGTTTGGTTTTTTGCCCTATAGTCCGACGGATCTTATTTCCTCTCTGCTTATTATTTTGTTGATATCCTGGATAACAAATATTATTTTTTCTTTCTTTTATGACGCGCCTACCAACACAGAATCTATTTATATAACTGCGCTAATTTTGTTTTTTCTCATTACCCCGATTCAGAGTGGGATATATTCGCAATTTTTGCCATTTGCTTTTTGGGCTTCAGTTTGGGCTATGGCGTCTAAATATATTCTGGCCATCAAGGGTAAACATATTTTTAATCCCGCCGCTTTCGCGGTGGCACTCACGGCCCTGACGATTAATCAATCCGCTAGTTGGTGGATAGGGACGCCGAACATGTTGCCTTTTGTCCTGATCGGTGGGTTTTTGATAATCAGAAAAATTCGTCGGGCAGACTTGTTTTTTGCTTTTCTGATTTCTGCTTTCACTACTATTTCCGTTTTGGCAATGTTTAGGGGCTCGGATATCATGACCACTCTCATGAGGACCATGACGGATTCCGCGTTCTTTTTCTTTGCTTTTGTAATGCTCACAGAGCCCTTGACGGCTCCGACCACGAAATGGCTTCGGATCGCCTTCGGTGCACTAGTCGGTTTCTTATTTGCGCCAGCGCTACATTTTGGAATATTTTATTCAACGCCAGAGCTTGCCCTAGTAATCGGAAATATTTTCGCTTACATCGTGAGCCCCAAGGAAAAATTATTTTTGAAATTGAAGGACCGCATCAAGGTCGGCGTGGACACTTACGATTTTATTTTTGAAAAAGACAAAAATTTTAATTTCCGCCCCGGACAATATATGGAGTGGACCCTCAAACATCGTAGCCCGGATACGAGAGGGAATAGACGATATTTTACTCTGGCTTCATCTCCGACAGAAGATGAAATACACCTCGGAGTAAAATTCTATCCGGAGCCGAGCAGTTTCAAGAATCACCTGCTTGCCATGCCGGAGGGCGGGGGAATAATCGCAGCCCAAAAATCCGGTGATTTTGTTTTACCGGAAGACTCGGAAAAAGATTTGGTGTTTATTGCCGGGGGTATCGGTATCACGCCATTTCGTAGCATGATAAAATATTTGCTAGATAAAAAACAAAAAAGGACTATCACTTTGCTTTACTCGAATAAAACGACCAAGGATATTGCTTATAAGGAGGTTTTCGATAGGGCGCGAGCCGAACTAGGGATAAAAACAGTTTATGTCATTACCGGCAAGGGGGAGGCGGTATTTGAAGAATCAATGCAAAAAGGTTCAATCGATGCGAGGATGATAGAGAAAGAAATTCCAAATTATTTAAATAAAACTTTTTATATTTCCGGTCCGAGGGGGATGGTTGACGCGTTTGAAAATACCTTGAAATCTATCGGAGTATCAAGAAAAAATATTAAAACCGATTTCTTCCCTGGTTTTGCGTAAAAATGAAGTGGGCCGGCCTGCGTGTTGCAGGCCGGCCCATTCGGTGACTTGGAATCCACGATTTCGACCGTTGGAGGTCATTCACGGGCGATCTCTCTTCCCCGAAAGGAGAGTATTTAATTCCTTCCCGTGAGACACTATCCGGCGTGTTCCGTGTGAGAGGCCGACAAGTTTCGTCGTGAGGGGCGGGAAATTCTTCCCATTCTCTGCCCCGCTTCCAAGTCGATGTATATTCAAATGTACATTAATTCGGATTTAAAAAAAAGTCAAGAATGTTAATAAATTTATTAAAAATGATGATGGGCCGGCCTGCGTGTTGCAGGCCGGCCCGTTCGATGACTTGGAATCCCGATCAGATTAGGATAACGGTTGCTCTCACGCTAGAGCGGGTTGTCCATCTGCGGACCGGAAGCCCTGGGAGCCCTTACTCCGCCTCGTCCTTCTCGTCTTTATCGAGGTGGGCTATGTCGTCCGTTTCCAAGTCGATGTGTGTTCAAATGTACATTAATTCGGATTTAATGAAAAGTCAATAACTTGACAAAATGGTAAATAGTGTGATATAATATAAAGAGAGGTGAGCGTTGCTGATCCCAATAAGGGAAAAGAATGTCTCGCACGTTGACAGGAGAATGGGATGAAAAACGGTATGGTGGTTCTCGCATTGACTATGATGCTACTCGCGGTAGCAACACCGCTGGTGGCTGGCACAGTTCCAGCTGGCGCTAACTTGGATCAGTTTCCGATCATGTCCGGTCCGTTAAGTGCGGGACAGATGGCGGACATGGGCCTCAGGCCCACTCGGCTTGCCATTACCACGGACTTTCTGAATTACAACCGGGCTCGAAATGTTTTCGAGTTGACTACCGTGAACGCTGGCGAGGTTGTTCTTGTCGACATTGACGGCATCATGAGATACAAAGCATCATGCGGCAATCGCTTGGCAACGCTGACCCCAGAACCCAGGCCGCTCGATCCGCTACCTCCATCCCAGGTCTGCCAAGAGCAGCACGTGCCGTGGACCATATCCTTGGCATGGTGGTTGGGCGACCTTTCCTTCTGGGGTTGTCTGGGGTTCATAGCACTCGTGTTGCTTTTATTTATGGCGAGTATGGCGGCGGGAGGGCTCATAATAGCTCTTAGTCATCCGCACCATCACACGAGATATGGATGGTGTCACCGATGTGATCGACACCATTGGTTTTACGACTAAACCCGCACCTGACGGATTCAGGCAACGGCTCGCAGTTCACACGACTGCTAGCCGTTTTTATTTTTACATAATAAATTTTATTCTAGTTTTGGTTTATCTATCTCAAGAAGAGAAAGTTCTGGCGAGGTGCCGGCGATTTTGAGCACATCTTTATCTATTTTTTTTAATTCCTTATTTGATTTATCATAATGATTTGCAACAGTATTAATCGCATTACCTAATTTAACGTGGTATTCAGAATATGCACCTAAGTGTTTACCTAAATCATTCACTTTTTTAATTATTTCTTTTGCAGATTCTTCAATTTTAAATGCCTTGAAACCGTATAGAACCGACTGTAAATATGCCATAAAAGTAGTGGGGGAAATGATAATGACCTTTTTTTCGTTGTAAGCATAATCAATTAGATTTCTTGTGTTAACTTTTATTGAACCAACTTCGTTGACAAGCAGATCATAATAAATTGCTTCAGCGGGGATATACATAAAAGCAAAAGGGAGTGTATTTTCTTCCGGTCGAACATATTTTGCAGTTTCATCAATCCGTTTTTTTAAATCATTTTTAAATTCTTTTTCAAGCTCTTCACGTTGTCGGTCGTCGATAGCATGCACAACCCTATCGTAATTGTCTAAAGAAAACTTCGCATCTATCGGAATTATTCCTTCCTTAGTAATTATCACTGCATCCACGGTTTCTTTGTTCTTAAATTCATATTGCATTTTATATTGTCCTGGGGCCAAGGTATTTGAAAGAATAAGCTCAAGCGATGCTTCGCCCCAGTTGCCTCGCTGTTTTTGGTGTTTGAGAGTCTTTTCAAGATTGCTAAGTTTTTCTGCAATGGTTACAAATTCTCTAGTTGCTTCGTTCGTTTTTGTTTGTTCCCGTGCGACATCAATCAGATTTTTACTCATTTGCTCATTAATATCTTTTAAGAGTTTTTGTGATTCAGAAAACTGGGTACGTACCGCATCTTGCATGTCTCTACGTGATTCAGTAAGTTTTGAATCAAGCTGACGAGTAAGTTCCGATATCTGCTGTTGAAGCAACGAAAATGGGTTGTCACTATTGTCTGTCTTTTTCTTCTTATTCAAAATTATATAGACGACGACAGCTCCAACGACTATTCCAATTATTATCCAAACGATGTTTTGCATATATTTATTTCTTCAAATGATGCTTTAATGTATAAATCCAATCTTCGTCTATCTGGTCACTTTCAAGTTTTTGGGCAAGAAGCCATTCTAAATTCCCCCGATCAGTCGCTAAAACCTCTTCTAGTTTCTTTCCATTGTGTTTGCCGAAATTAAATGAACGCAGAAGGGAAGGGTGAGAAGAGATTTCTATCATTTTTTCTATCGCATGGTCTTCGTTTAATTTTTCTTCCTTAATCAATTTATTTTTAAGTCTTTCAAAAAGTTTTTCCAAAACCAAAACATCACCCATCGCGTCGTGGGCCACAGCTTCGACGTCGAGGTCCAGCAAGTATCGCAAGTATTGCAAATTATATCTTTCAATTTTTCCCTCGGGGTCTAGCTCTCTCGCAACCCGAAGCGTACAGATAAATCTATTTGGTTTTATTCCTTCTTTTTCAATTATCATCAGATCGAAAAGAGCGTTGTGCGCAATGACGACAGAATCCTTGTCTTCAAAAAGTTTTTTAATTATCGGCTGGTCTGTACTTTCTTTGAAAGTCGGCTTGTCGGTGACCATTTTATTTGTTATGTGGTGTATCGCCGAGGCCTCGGGCGGGATTTTAATAGGAGGTAGGTAAAGACCGACGAAACTTTCACCAGCATGTTTGTAAGCAATTTGGACGAGAAAATCCTTTTCAGTGTTTCCCGTGGTTTCCGTGTCAAAAAATATTAACTTATTCATCCCAATAGAAATTTTAAATAAATAATCATATTGTTATTATAACATACCCGTTGAATTTCTAACGGGACAAGTAGTGCTATTTTAACATATTTTTGTTATAATTTGACCAGATTAAAAAATCAAAAAATTTCTGAGCTTTATATTTATGTTACATGAACAAATAAAAAATGGAATAAAAGAGGCCATGATGGCGAAGGATGCTTTGCGCCTAAAGGTTTTCCGCTCCATGTCGGCGGCTTTTACCAATGAACTGGTAGCAAAAAATAAAAAACCCAACGAAATGCTCGCTGATGAAGAAGCCTTGGCTGTCATTTCTCGACTGGCAAAACAACGAAAGGATTCTATCGAGCAATTCAAAAAAGGAAATCGCGAAGACCTAGTAAAAGAAGAAGAATCAGAATTAGCGATTTTGGAAACTTTCCTGCCAAAATTAATGGAGAAAAGTGAAGTTGAAAAAATTGCTAAGCAAAAAAAAGATGAACTTGGTATTAACGATGCCACGAAGAAGGGAATGCTCATGTCTGCCCTTATGAAAGACCTGAAAGGGAAAGCCGATGGATCTATGGTAAAAGAAGCCGTAGATGCGTTATTTTAATTTACTTGTCCCGTACTAAATTTTTGATTACAAACAATGACCACCATCAATAACAATTTAAAATTTTAGTACTGGGATGCATACTATTGATTTGTTAATTCGTCTCGTGGAGCATCATCAGATAATCGCCTACGGGATAATTTTTCTAGGTCTGCTTCTGGAGGGAGAACTTTTCCTGATTTGTACCGGTATTTTGGTGCATCTAGGTGCTCTGAATATTTGGGTTTCTCTTGCTGTCGTGATTCTAGGTGTATTGTCTAAACCCCTCGTAGGCTACGAATTGGGAGTGTTTCTATTCAAAATTTTTAATCACCACAAATTTTTCAAATATATTCAAAGGCGGGTATATTCAATATTACCTAGATTCAAAACAAAACCTTTTTGGTCTATCTTTGCTTCGAAATTTATCATTGGGGCGAACAATGTCGTTATCTTATTTTCCGGTTTTGAGAGAATTGATTATAAGAAGTTTTTAAAGGCAGATATCTCCGCTACGGCTATCTGGGCCCCGCTCATGCTTTTTTTGGGATATATTTTTAGTTATACTGCTCTCCAGATAAGTAAGGAAATTTGGCAATTTTTAATCGTTGTTTTGTTGTTGTATATTGTATTTATTATTTTTGATAAACTTATCAGTTGGCTTTATGAATTATCCGAAGAACCATATGAAGAAAATAACTAAAATAAAGAGAATAGTTACTCATGACGGGCCCTTTCATTCTGATGACATTTTTTCCTGCGCGGTCATTTCTCTTGTTTTAGAGAAAAGGGGCATAAAATATAAAATAATAAGAACTCGCAGTAAAGACATCGTGGACAGTGGTGATTTCGTCGTTGATACGGGAGGTATATATAATGAGAGGAAAAATATATTTGATCATCACCAAAAAGGAGGTGCCGGAAAAAGAAAGAACGGAATAGAATATGCCTCGTTTGGTCTTGTGTGGAGGAAATTTGGTGCCGAAATTTCGGGTTCCGCGAAGACTGCCATGTTTATCGACAATTCGCTGGTTTCAGCAATTGATGCAGATGATAATGGGATAAGTTTATATAAAAACACACATGAGGTTTCGCCATTCATTGTTCCAGATTTGTTTAAATTTTTACGTCCAACTTGGAGAGAGCCAGTGGCTGATTATAGCAAAAATTTTTTAAAGGCAGTGAAGATTGCCAAAGAAGTATTATCTCGAGCCATTGTCCACACGGGGGATGAAATGCTAGCCGAGCAAATTATCATTGGTTGTTATAAAAGGGCTAAAAATAAAAAAATAATTGTTCTAAATAAATATTACCCTTTCAAGAAAACTTTTGATAAATTTTCCCTCACACTTTTTGTTATTTTTCCTAGGGAGAACGAGAAACACTGGGTTATTAAAACAGTTAATAAGAAGGGCGAGAGTTTTATTAGCAGAAAAGATTTTCCGAAATCCTGGGCAGGGTTACAATGTGAGGAATTACAGAAAGTCACTGGAGTTAAAGATGCTTTATTTTGTCATAAGGGAAGATTTTTGGCCGCAGCAAAAAGCAAGGAAGGTGCTATCAAATTGGCTCAAATTGCGGTAGAATCATAGGAACCTGTCCCGTACTAAATTTTTGATTACGGGTACATGTCGATAAGCATTATTAGCTAAAATTTTAGTACTGGGATGGCGTTTATTGATGAAATGATAATATCTGCCGAGGCAGGGCGCGGAGGGAACGGCGTCGTGCGTTGGCGAAAAGAGAAATTCGTGCCCAAAGGAGGGCCCGCAGGAGGGGACGCAGGACGTGGCGGAAATTTTTATATTCAGGCAGTGCGCGATATACACGTTCTTTCTAAATATAAGGCAAAAAAGGATTTTAATGCTGGCAGAGGCGAGGACGGCGGCAAAAAAAGTTTACACGGAAAAAATGGCGAAGATTTTATTTTAGAATTACCGGTCGGATCTGTCGTCACCAATTTGGAAACAGATGAAATCTGGCAGCTGTCAGAGGAGGGGCAAAAGGTGCAAATTTTAAAAGGTGGTTATGGTGGTTTTGGCAATGAGCATTTTAAAAGTTCTGTTAATACAACCCCGCAAGAATCTCGTCTGGGGCAAGATGGCGAAAAGGGAAATTTCAAAATAGAGTTGGAACTTTTTGCAGATATTGGGTTGATTGGCCTTCCCAATGCCGGTAAAAGTTCTTTGCTAAATACTCTCACGAACGCCGAGGCGAGGGTGGCGGATTATCCGTTTACTACCCTAGATCCGAATTTAGGAGATTTTTATGGCTACATTATCGCTGATATCCCAGGGCTTATTGAAGGCGCCTCGGAGGGCAAGGGTCTCGGGGTTAAATTCTTGCGACACATCAAGCGCACCAAGATGCTTGCTCACCTTGTGTCTTTTGAGAATTTAGCCAGAGGTTCGACCGGCATGATGAAGTCTTACAAGGAAATTCGAAAGGAACTCGAAAAATATGACAAAAAATTAAAATTAGGAATTGAGGGTCTTTCTTCTAAAGAGGAGATAATAATTTTAACGAAGGCGGATGTGGCTGAGGACCCTAAAATTGTTGCGAAAAAAATTGTTGAATTTGAAAAAATTGGTAAAAAAGTTTTTGTTTTGTCTTTATTTGATGATAAAATGGTAAAAAAATTCAGCGATGAACTGTCTAAAATTCTAAAAAAGAAATAGAAATATTTTTTGTATGCACGATTATTTAATCTTAGTAGATGAAAACGATATACCAATAGGGACAGAAGAGAAATTAGAAGCTCATCAAAAAGGAGATTTACACAGAGCCTTCTCTATTTTTGTTTTTAACGAGAAAAATGAATTACTTATACAAAGAAGGACCTTAAGTAAATATCACTCCGGAGGATTATGGGCAAATACGTGTTGTAGTCATCCTCGTCCAGACGAAGACACCTTACAAGCTGCGCACAGAAGATTGGTTGAGGAAATGGGTTTTGATTGTGACCTGGCTGAGGCATTTAATTTTATATACAAAGCAAATTTAGACAATAATCTCGTTGAACACGAATTCGATCATGTGTTAATTGGTAAATATGACGGGGAACCAATCCCGAATCCGGCGGAAGTAGATAGATATAAATGGGTAAACTTAGAGTGGTTGGAGGATGACATAAAAAATAACGGAAACATTTATTGTGAATGGGTCAAAACATGTTTTAATAAGTTACTAGAGTATAAAAAAAATGAAAACCTTCTTTAATTATTTGGGACAGCTGAGAATTTATTCCTTGCTCGATTTAATTGTTTTACTTATTGCAGTTAAGGCTACCCCTAGCGAATTTCTTGGAGTGCTATTATTACACATTGGTTTTTTGGCTTATTTAGAATTTAGACATTCCCATGCATATCGTAGAAAAGTTCCTTGGTGGTCTTGGGTTCTATTGTCGCTTCTCGGTGTTTATTTTTACGGTCATATTTTATATTCATTAATCTTTTTGGTTTGTAGCTATTTATATACATTAAAGAACAAAAATCATTTTGAAATTTTTGCTCCAATCTTAAGAGGTTTTCAGTATTTGTTCCTTTTGTCAGGCATAGTAGGTTTTGGAAATGTAATTACGTTAATTGCATTTATTGTTATATTTATCAGAAATCTCTCAGCAGATTTTAGAGATATAACAAAAGATAAAAAAGAAAATTTGAAAACACTACCTATTATTTTAGGTTTTCAAAATGATATAAAGTATATTCACTTATTTTTTATGCTAGCAACCACCGTATTGTGGTGGACATATACGGCAATTCCTTTTTACTATTTGTGTTTAATTTTGTTAATTCAAATATCTGTTTACAATCTTACACCAAGATAGGTACTGTTTTGATTTAGGTAGCAAAATTGCTAGAATAACAAGATGGCAAATAAGTATTATCCAACAATCGGGCTTGAAATACATGCTGAGCTAAAAACGGAAACGAAGATGTTTTGCTCGTGCAAGAATAATCCCGACGAAGAAAAACCCAATGTAAATATTTGCCCGGTTTGTATGGCGCATCCGGGGGCGTTGCCGGTGCCGAATAAAAAAGCCATCGAGAATGTAATAAAAGTTGGTTTGGCTATTAATGGCAATATTGCCGATTTTTCGGAATTCGATCGTAAAAACTATTTTTACCCTGATATCCCGAAGGGTTATCAAATTTCTCAATATAAATTTCCAATAGTCTCTGGGGGGCACTTGGCCGACATGGATGTCACCCGAGTGCACCTGGAAGAAGATACCGCAAACAATAAACACGATCGGGGTGATTTTTCTTTAATTGATTTTAATCGTGCCGGGGTACCTCTGATGGAATTGGTTACTGAGCCACATACTTTTAGTGATGCCGAGGAGGCAGCTCAAAAAGCAACGAAATTTGCCAAAGAACTGCAGCTGATACTTTGGTATTTGGGAGTGTCTGAAGCCAATATGGAAAAAGGTGAAATGAGGGTGGAAGCAAATATTTCGATTTCAGAGGACAAAAGCAAACTCGGCACAAAAGTGGAGGTTAAAAATTTGAATTCCTTCAGAAGTGTCGAACGGGCTATTAAATATGAAGTTGATAGAATGACAAAGCTTTTGGAAGAAGGCAAAAGTTCAGAAATAGTGCAGGAAACTAGGGGTTGGGACGAAGGTAAACAACAAACTTATTCTCAGAGAAAAAAAGAAGGAAGCGCGGATTATAGATATTTCCCTGATCCAGATTTACCAAAATTGAAACTCCACGAAGCATTTGATTTAGAGAAAATAAAAAATGAATTACCGGAATTGCCGGAGGCGAGGCGAACCAAGTTGAGAGAAAAAGGAATCAAGGAAGAAGATGTAGAAGTTTATATAAATTATCGAGAATTTGGATTTTGGATTGAAGATTATATTAAATTTGATGGAGGGGAGAAGGATTATTTCACCGTAGGCTCTAATTTTTTTACCACTGACGTTGTCGGAAGTGTACGAAAAGATAAGAATGCTAAATTGCCTGATGTTAAAGATTTTTCGAATTTAATTAAGATGTTTTTATCGTCTAAACTATCATCGCGAAGCGTAAAGGATATAATTGCATTGATGGTTCATAAAAAGATTGATCCTCAAGAATATGCTGAGAAAAACAATTTAATTCAATCTAGTGATGTGGGCGCCTTGAAAGAAATTGCACAGAAAATTATTGATGCAAATGCGAAGGTCGTAGCGGATTACAAGGGGGGTAAGGAGCAAGCCATCATGTCCCTTGTCGGACAAATGATGAAAGAAACAAAAGGAAGCGCCAATCCTGCTGTAGCGAAGCAGGTTTTAATAGATTTGTTAAAATAGATATATGAAAACATTGCGGGAATATATTAAGGAAGCGGACGAAAGGGGGATAGCCATTGGACATTTTAATATTTCAAATTTAGAAGGATTTCATGGCGTATACAATGCGGCGAAGAAGCTCAATGTTCCTGTGATTATTGGACTCTCCGAGGGGGAAGAAGACTTCGTCGGTAGAAATGAAGCGATAGGAATGATTAGGCAAATCAGAGAAAAAGAGAATTTTCCCATTTTTTTAAATGCGGATCATCATTACAGTTTCGCTCGAGTAAAGCTCGCCGTCGATGCCGGATTTGACTCAGTAATTTTCGATGGAGCTAATTTGAGTTTTGAAGAAAATGCTGAAATTACGAAACAATGCGTAAGCTATGCCAGGAAGAACAATCCGGAGATCTTGGTTGAGGCCGAGCTTGGGTATATCGGTTCGGGTTCCAACATCAAAGACACCATTCCCGAAGGAGCTGGAGTAAAGACCAAACCGGAAGAAGCGAAAAAATTTGTGGAGATTACCGGGATAGATTTGTTCGCGCCTTCCGTGGGAAATATTCATGGAATGATAAAAGGCGGCAATCCTCATATCGACGCAGAACTTGTCGAAAAGTTGAGAAAGACAACCGGAGTACCCCTGGTGCTCCATGGCGGTTCCGGTATTAGCGACGAGGATTTTGCCAAAGGCATTAAAGCCGGTATTTCCATTGTGCATATTAGTACTGAAATTCGCCTTGCTTATGACGAGGCACTGAAGAAATCACTCAAGGAAAATCCAGACGAAACTACTCCATACAAAATATTACAGCCAGCCGTGAGGGCAATTGAAGTGGTTGCCGAGGCGCGTTTGAAACTTTTCAACGGTTTGAAATAGAGAGAAAGGAGCTAAATTTGCTTTTTTAGCGTTTTTATATATACTATCTTTATATGTTTTCAATCAAAGCAAAAAATCGTGATGTGGGCACAAAATTAGATGCCCTGAGGAAAGGTGGGGAAATTCCGGCTGTTTTTTATGGAGCCGGCAAAACATCAACGCCTATTGCTATTTCGACAATTGAATTTAAAAAAGTGTGGAGAGATGCCGGTGAATCTTCCGCTGTTAAAATTTCGACCGAGGAAGGAAAAAATATTGATGTGCTCATCCACGAAGTGCAAGTCGACCCAGTGACCGATGAACCCATGCACGTAGATTTTTTGGCGATAGATATGAAGAAGAAGATTAAGGTCAACGTACCGCTTGTATTCGAAGGTATTTCAAATGCAGTCAAAAGTGGGATTGGGAATCTCGTTAAGGTTTTGCACGAAGTTGAGATAGAGGCGCTGCCCAATGATTTGCCCCACGACCTCGTTGTCGATCTTTCAAAATTGGAGACTCTAGACAGTCAGATTTTTGTTTCTGATATCAAACTTCCAGCCGGGGTTGTCATCATTGATGCTCCCACTGAGGTTGTGGCTTCTATCGTAGAACAAGTTGAAGAAAAAGAGGAGGTCGTGCCAGTCGATTTGTCCGCGATTGAGGTGGAAAAGAAGGGCAAGAAAGATGAAGAGGGCACAGAAGCGGCCGCCGAGGAGAATCCTCCAGCGAAAGAAGAAAAGAAATAAATTAAATATGCTATAATAAAAACCATGGAAAGAAAAACTGTGGTTTTTATTTTGCTGGGTATATTTTCTGTTTATATTATTTTTTTATCGTTGCCGAGAGCCTTTGCTGCTTTTGATTGTTTGACGATTACGACATCTTCAAGCCAGGCAGATAAAGATTATTGCAAAAATGAACTTTCTAAAATAGAGGCCGAGCTTCAGGATTTACTAAATAAACAAAAAGAGCAACAAAAACAAACCGGAACCCTGAAAGGAGACGTGGATTATTTGACTAGTCAGATCAATGCTCTCAAGGCAAAGATAAAAGCGAGAGCGCTCGCCATAGCTCAATTAAAAATAAACATTACGGAAAAGGCCAGGACGATTAATTCACTTTTGACTAAAATAGACCGAGAGTATGAATCCCTCGCCCAACTCCTGCGTAACACAAATGAGTTTGATAATGAGAACCTTGTACACCTGATTTTGTCCGACAACAGTGTTTCAAGTTTTTACAGTGATTTGGAATCATACGCCTCCATCAAGCAAGCAGTGAAGGATTCGGTAGATGTGATAAAGGGTGTGAAGACACAAACTGAAATAGCGAAACAAGACCTCGAAACAAAACAAAATGCTGAAACTGACGCCAAGGCGGAATTAGAAAATGCTCAACAAGGGGTAGCTAAATCTGAAGCCAGCAAAAAAGAATTATTGGCAATTTCAAAGGAAAAAGAAGCTGCATATTTGAAACTTGCTGCTCAGAAAAAAATTCAGGCAGATAAAATTCGGGCTGCGCTATTTCCCTTAGCGGGGACTTCAACCAAGATAGATTTCGGGACTGCGTTCTCATATGCTACCGAGGCACAAAAAGCGACGGGAATTGATCCGGCGTTCTTGCTCGCAATTCTTACCCAGGAATCAAACCTCGGAGCAAATGTAGGTCAATGCTATTTAACCAATCCAAATACCGGGGCGGGGGTCGGTAAAAACACCGGGACACCATTCGCAAATGTGATGAAGCCGATGGGTTTGCCCGGCAGAAAAGGTGACGTTGATGATTTCACAAAAATAACTACTGCTTTGGGTTTAAATACGTTCCAAACAGCGGTTTCTTGCCCGATTGCCGGCGTTGGTGGCTATGGGGGAGCTATGGGGCCTGCTCAATTTATTCCCTCGACTTGGGCAGGTTATGTAAGTCGTTTAAGCAACACTCTTGGCCACGAACCAAACCCCTGGAATCCGAGAGACGCCTTTTTTGCTTCTGCTACGATGCTGACTGACAAGGGAGCCGTCGGGAATAGCGCCAGTGCTCAAAGCAAGGCTGCTTGTGCCTACTATGGAACGGGTGGGGCATCTTGTTCTTATAGCAGAAGCGTGATGAGTTTAAAAACAAAAATACAGGCTGACATAGATTTGCTTTAATCCAAAAGTCGTGATAATCTGAACAAGTTATGAAAAAAGATATACATCCAAAATATGATTTAAAAACAAAAGCGACCTGCGCTTGCGGGGCCGTTTTTGAAGTTGGTTCCACTATGCCGGAGATTAAAATGGAAATTTGTAGTCACTGTCATCCTTTTTATACTGGAAACGAAAAAATCATGGACACAGCTGGACGCGTGGAGCGTTTCAAGAAGCGAGCCGCCGCTTCCGCCAAAGCTAAGAAATAAAAATCAGAGAAAATATCTTTTTATAAGGTCCTCGGTTCTCCGGGTCCCCAACCCCGGCCAGGCCATTCTAAAAAGAATTTTCTCTGATTTTTAGAAACTTGTTGCAGGCGTACTTTTTAGAAAGCCTTGCGCAGGCGGACGCGTCGAGCAGTTCGCTCCCGAAGCTTCGGGAGATAGATTGCTATATAAAAAGTATGCCAAAAAAAAGTTTATGAGTTTAGATATTGAAGAATTAAAAAAGAATCACAATACTGCATATTTAGCGGGTGAATTGGAGCGTCTTAATCGTGAGGAGGGAGAAGTGCGAGAGATGTTGGATTCTGATGAAAGTTTGCACGAGATGGCTACCAAGGAGCTCAAATTTATCCAGGAGGAAAGGGAGAGAATTGAAAAACAGATTCAGGATATTCTGGACAAGGACAAGGAGGCCGAAGAATTCCCAAATGAAATTGTGCTAGAAGTGCGAGCAGGCGCCGGCGGAGACGAAGCGTCGCTTTTTGCATGGGAGCTTGCACACATGTATGAGAAATTTGCTGAAATACAGGGTTGGCAGTGGAAGGTAAATTATGAATCGAAAAGTGATTTGAACGGATACAAAGAGGCTAGCTTTGAAATCAAGGGCAAGGATGTCTTTAAAAAATTACGTTATGAGACAGGCGTGCATAGAGTGCAAAGAGTTCCAGCGACCGAAAAAAATGGCCGAGTGCACACCTCTACTGCATCCGTGGCAGTGCTCCCGATAAGAAAGAAAGTGACTTTTCAAATTAACCCCGCAGATTTTGATATGGAATATTCTCGCTCCGGTGGCAAGGGTGGACAAAATGTAAATAAGGTTGAGACCGCGGTGCGTATTATTCATATACCGACCGGACTGGATGTCCGTTCAACGAACGAAAGAAGCCAGCTTGCTAATCGTGAGAAAGCCATGATGATTTTGACTGCCAAGCTTCAACAGCTTGAAGAAGAAAAGGAGGCGGCGAAGCATGCCGGGATTCGCAAAAACCAAATTGGTACGGGTGATCGTTCCGAAAAAATACGCACCTATAATTTTTCTCAAGATCGTGTCACGGACCATCGTATCAAGAAGTCTTGGCACAATCTTCCGAAAATCCTTGAAGGCGACATCGGTGATATCATCGCCGATATTGACTCTGGCGCAATGGGGGATGAAGAGGAGGAATAAACCTATATACTTAATTTAGGCATAAGGGTAAATTGCTTTTGATTTTTAATATGGTAATATTTTATTGTAGGGTCTCATTTAGCGAAATAGAGTTTCTACGCTTATAAATAGTTTTTTGTCCTTTTAGTACCACCGCCTCTGGCGGGGTCCCGCAGAAAGCGGGAAAAAAGGAAGAAGTATAAAGTATGGCTACAAAGCTATATGTAGGGGGACTCCCTTACAGCACACAAGAGGATGCTCTCAAAGAGCTCTTCGCACAAGCAGGAGCAGTTGCTTCAGCTGTGATTATAATGGACAAAATGTCCGGTCGTTCAAAGGGTTTTGGATTCGTAGAAATGTCATCCGACGAGGAAGCTCAAAAAGCTATTTCTATGTTTAACGATCAAGAATTTGAAGGACGCAAACTAACTGTCAACGAGGCTCGTCCTATGGAAGCTCGTCCACCACGTTCCGGCGGTAATGACAGAGGCGGATACGGTAATGGAGGAGGACGCCGAGAATACTAATTCAATTTTAGACAAAAAAATCACCCGAAAGGGTGGTTTTTTGTTTTAATTGTGTTATATTTATTTATGTTTTGAGCGTGTAGTTTAGTATAGGACGCTACGGGAATGACATTTGAAATATAGTTTGAGCGTTTAGTTCGGTACAGGACGTTACGGTGATGATGTTTTAAAATTTAATTGAGCGTGTAGTTCGGTATAGGACGTTACGGGGATGATGTTTTAAAATATAATATGAGCGTGTAGTTCAGTGGTAGAACGCTGTCCTGATAAGACAGAGGTCGATGGTTCGATCCCATCCACGCTCACTATTTACAACAAACCACAAGAGTGGTATCGTGAGTTTGGACGTTGTTTAAAAACTACTTGTGGAATATGGCCATGTGGCTAGACAGATAGAGAAGGAGGAGAAAATGTATAGCGAAGGAACGATTCAAGCGATTGTGAGTGTTCTTGGGGTCGAAGTGGAAGATGAAATTCGGACCGTTTTGGGAGTAAAGAAACGGCCCTCCAACTTCGATGAAGGTCTGTTCCTTCTCAGAAAAACTTCTTTCGGAAGTGAGGAGGAGGAAGAAAGACTTAGTGAGGCCCTGCGGTTGGCCCTTACCACTAAGGAATGCCTTTCACTTCTCGAAGGTTCAAGTGGCTCAATGAGAAGACAGATACTCGAAAGGGCTCTTGAGCTAGTGAAAACACTCGATGACTATTTTCTTGTTCTCGAAAATGTCCCTTCATTCATGGAGGACAGTGAATGGTTCTCCGAGAAAGTGGCTGAACTTATCGTCGAATTCGAGTCTGTCAAAGAGTGTCTTGATTTCCATGACAAGATCTCGAACGATCAACACAAGGAGAAGGCAATTAATGCAGCCTTTGAATTAGTCGACGACGTTGACGAGTATATGGAAATCTATGGGCATCCCACAGTGCGCGACGAAGATAAGAGGAAAGCGCTGGAGTGCGCCGTGGATTTGATTCATCAGGGAGTCGATTATCAGCCAGCTGCTGCCGTTGACGAATGCCTCGATCTTTCTGATCGGCTCAATGACTCGGACAAGGTGTGGATGCTCGAGGAAGTTTTCCGTCGAAACAAAACAGTTCAAGGCTACCTCAATATCTTCGCGCATCGTGCGGTGAGAGAGGAGGACAAAAAGCAGGCATTTAATCTGGCCCTTGATACGGCTCGTACTCTCGAAGAATGCAAGAAGATTTTTTGGGAGATGGAAACTAATTCTCCTGAAGCTCGTGCTTGCATTCTCAAAATGGCTGAGACTGTAGAGTCTCAGTCTGCAAAAGTTGTTGTTCCGTAACACAAGAACATCGACAGGTGGCCAGCCCCTGAGCCTTCGGTAATTACAATGATTATTTTTTGGGAAAGGAGGTACACATGCAACTATCAGGCTACTTGTTGTTGGCTTTGTGCATGTACATCGGGCTTATCATTGTGCTGTATTTTTCGGCTAACGTCCTTTACTGTCCAACGTGTGACCGAAGAAGAAAGCTGGTTCGTTCCTTCAAGATTCGCAGCTTTCTTGAACTTGGCCCAACCGGAGAAAACCTAGGCACAAGACCCTTTGTCGTAAGGGTTGAGGAATTAACATGTACACACTGCGGTGTGGTTGTTGAGTCAACTTGGAATTCGGTTGAAAGAGATGCCACCGTGTCATTTATCGGACATGGGGAGAGGAGGTGTGAGTATGAGACTGTAGAGTCTCAGTCCACAAAGGTGAAATCATAAGTATCAGAAAATGCATGTGGCCCCTCTCGAGGGGCCGCTTTTTTATTAGGTATTTTTCCACATTGCATCGTGCTTACTTTTCATTTATAATAGACCAAAGCCGAAAAGGCTTTCTTTTTATGACCGAAAACAACCAAAACATGAATAATGGACCGTGGTGGAAGCCTGGAATGCAAATACTCGGTGAAGTTTCCACCTGGATTGTGGTGCCCATTGTTTTGGCTCTTATTTTTGGTAAGATGCTAGACACGCACTTTGGAACAAAGCCGGTCATTTTTTTAATATTTGCCGGATTTGGGTTCATGGCAACTAGTTTCGGAATTTATAAAACGATGAAAGATTATATGAAAAAGTTGAAGGAAACCGAAGGGGAATTAGAAGAAAAAAATAATTAATATATGACAGAACCATTACAAGCAGAACCAATTACGACAGCTCAACCAGAGACACAAGCGGATGCGGGGGGTGGGCAAATCACTCAAGAAGTCACCCTTTTTGCTGAACCGATCCTTCATTTGAATAATTTTACAATCACCAATGCTCTTTTTACCAGTTGGATTGTGGTGGCTGTTATCGTTGTCTTGTCAGTGGTTCTGAGGGCAAAATTAAAAGAAATTCCCGGAAAGCTACAAGGTGTTTTTGAAATGGTGATTGATGGGGCGCTCGGTCTTTGTGATCAGGTAACGAATGACAGGAAAACGTCATTAAAAATTTTTCCAATTGCAATTTCAGTTTTTTTCTTTGTTTTAATAAATAATTGGTTTGGTATACTTCCGCTTGGAGGATTCGGAATCCTCGAGCAGGGCGAACATGGCATGCTTTTTGTCCCGCTCCTTCGTGGTGGAACGGCTGATATAAATACTACGATTGCTCTTGCCACAATGGCGGTATTGGGGGCGAATCTTTTTGGTGTTTTTTCTATTGGTCTCTGGAAAACCTTTAACAAATATGTTAATCTGAAAGTGCTCGGAGGGATTTTTACAAAGATCCGTCACGAGCCGACGATTATAATCGTTGCGCCCATTACGTTCTTTGTCGGCCTGATTGAGATTGTCGGCGAATTCGCAAAAATTGCATCATTGTCGTTTCGTCTTTTTGGAAATGTTTTTGCCGGCGAGGTTCTCCTGGTTTCTATGGCGGCCTTGGTGGCCTATGTCGTTCCGATTCCATTTCTTTTTCTCGAACTATTGGTAGGAGTTATTCAGGCGCTTATCTTCTTAATTTTGCTTGTCGTTTACTTCACGATAGCTTCTAGTGATCATGATGAACACGATTCTGGTCATGAAAAAGAATTTCAAGAAGGAAATGTTTTAGTGGATGATGCCATCGAAAGAATGGCTTGAAAATATTAGCAAACTGCTCGTTTGTCGTTCGGGCAGAATAAAATTATTATTAGTTAAATAAGAAAATTATATGGATTCAGTAACCTTTGCAAAAGCAATCGTAATGGCCATCGGAGCCATCGGTCCTGCAGTAGCTATCGGCATGATCGGTTCCAAAGCCATGGAATCAATCGGACGTAATCCGGAAGCGGCGGGCAAGATCCTTGTGCCGATGCTTCTAGCCTGCGCCTTCGCAGAAGCTATTGCTATTTATGCGCTTGTTATCGCATTTTCGATTTAGCAATTAATTAGGTTCTAGGTTCTGGTTACTAAGTGTTTAATAATAAAACTTTAGTAACTAGTCACTAGCACCTAACAAAAAACAAATGGAATCAATTATTTCAACATTTCACATAGATTGGAAAATTATCATCGCCCAGGCAAT
>Ga0172379_10000338_pt1 | contig 121432 bp, 102 predicted proteins | sample GrowelOW334metaG_FD_119756 | JGI IMG/M metagenome (GOLD analysis project Ga0172379, IMG submission 119756) | Groundwater microbial communities from an aquifer near a municipal landfill in Southern Ontario, Canada - Groundwater well OW334 metaG | ecosystem: Environmental > Aquatic > Deep... | reverse complement strand
CTGTCTCACGACGTTCTGAACCCAGCTCGCGTACCGCTTTAATTGGCGAACAGCCAAACCCTTGGGAGCTTCTTCACCCCCAGGATGCGATGAGCCGACATCGAGGTGCCAAACCGCATCGTCGCTGTGGACGCTTGGATGCGATCAGCCTGTTATCCCCAGAGTAACTTTTATCCGTTGAGCTTCCGCCGTCCTATATCGAACGGTCGGATCACTAACTTCTGCTTTCGCAACTGCTCGGGTTGTAGCCCTTGCAGTAAAGCTGGCTTATGCGTTTGCACGACGACTCCCGTTTCCATCGGGAGCTAGCCAACCTTTGTAAACGCCTCCGTTACATTTTAGGAGGCAACCGCCCCAGTTAAACTACCCACCAGATACTGTCCCCTCTCCTGATTCAAGGAGTAGGGTTAGACTTAAAAACATTAAAGGGTGGTATCTCACATTTCGACTCCACCCCGACTAACGTCGGGGCTTCAAAGTCTCCCACCTATTCTGAACACTAATATCCTTAAGCCAATACCAAGTTATAGTAAAGCTTCATGGGGTCTTTTCGTCCAGCTACGGGTAATGAGCATCTTTACTCATCTTGCAATTTCGCCGAGTCCCTCGTTGAGACAGTCTCCAAATCATTACGCCATTCGTGCAGGTCGGAATTTACCCGACAAGGAATTTCGCTACCTTAGGACGATTATAGTTATCGCCGGCGTTCATCAGCGCTTCAGCTCGGAGCTTGCACCCCTCACCTTAACGTTCTGACACTGGCCAGGCGTCAGCCCCTATACCTCACCTTACGGTTTGAGCAGGGACCTGTGTTTTTGGTAAACAGTTGCTTGGAGTCTTTTGCTGCGTCCCACAGAAACTTGCGTTTCGTGGGAGGGTCTTATTGCGAACTTACGACCGCTGTTTTGCCGAATTCCTTAACGAGGGTTCTCTCGTACACCTGAGGCTACTCGCCTCGCCTACCTGTGTTGGTTTTGGTACGGTTGCTATTATTTTAGCCCTAGAAGTTTTTCTTGGTTGTTTGTCCCCTTAAATTGATCTTAGACGAATCTAAAATCTTTTGACCGGTCCCAGATTTAACTATTCCCGGATTTGCCTATGGAATAATCCGGTACCGAGCAACGCCATAACCATATGTGCGCTTAAAGCTCTAAACAACGTCACTCCTTCAGAAAATAATAGCAGGGCAGGAATATTAACCTGCTCTTCCATCGGCTACGCCTTTCAGCCTCGCCTTAGGATCGCCTAACCCTGGGTTGATTCTCATTGCCCAGGAAACCTTAGGCTTACGGTGGCCCGGATTCTCACCGAGCTTGTTGCTACTTATACCAACATTCTCTCTTCTATATCCTCCAGACGCAACTTACATTGCCCCTTCAACGGATATAGAATGCTACCCTACCGCTCCCTGTATAAATACAGAAAGCCCTCATCTTCGGTACCAAGTTTAGCCCCGTTACATTTTCAGCGCGAAAGCTCTGGACTAGTGAGCTGTTACGCTTTCTTTAAAGGATGGCTGCTTCTAAGCCAACCTCCTAGTTGTCCGAGAACTAACACCACTTTTCACACTTAACTTGGATTTAGGGACCTTAGATAGAGATCTGGGCTGTTTCCCTTTTGACTAATGGAGCTTAGCCCCCATAGTCTGACTCCCAAATTTTAGCCTAATGGCATTCGGAGTTTGATTAGGAAAGGTAAGGTTTCCCACCCTTTCCCATCCAGTGCTCTACCGCCACTAGGGAACATTTGAGGCTAGCCCTAAAGCTATTTCGGGTAGAACCAGCTATTGCCAAGTTCGATTGGAATTTCTCCTCGAGCCACAACTCATCCCCTAGCGTTACACGACTAGTGGGTTCGGGCCTCCACGACTTTTTACGGTCGCTTCACCCTGGTCATGGCTAGCTCACCTGGTTTCGGGTCGTGTAAATACTGCCGTTTAGTAAATTAGTCAGCCGAACTTGCGTTCGACTAACTAATAAACTAATGTCGCCCGTTAAGACTTGCTTTCGCTGCACCTGCTCTCCTTAGAGATTAGATTTAGCAATATCTACACACTCGTTGGTTCATTCTTCAATAGGAACGCCATCACTCCATAAAATAAATTCTACAGAGCTCTGACTCTTTGTAAGCAAATGGTTTCAGATACTATTTCATTCCCCTCACCGGGGTGCTTTTAACCTTTCCCTCACGGTACTTGTTCACTATCGATCATCAAAAGTATTTAGCCTTAGCGCATAGTCGCGCTTGCTTCCCACGGGATTTCACGGGTCCCGAGGTACTCGAGATAAATTACCACAGAGTGCTTACTCCTTTCGCGTACAGGGCTATCACCTTCTTTGGCTCCGTTTTCCAACGGATTCTACTAGGAAACTAAACAGTGCTCTGTCTATGGATTACAAGTTCCATAACGCAACTTCTCACAACACCACTATCAGCAACGGCTTGTACCTTTAAATTACTTCACAATAAACCTTGCGGCCTATCATTCCATAAAAACACTGATGTGGTTTGGGCTGTTCCCTTTTCGCTCGCCACTACTAAGGGAATCGAAATTAGCTTCTAGTTAATCGGCAGCGATAAAATCGCAACCGAAAAACTAAAAACTAACATTGTTTCTTTTTATTCCTCTGGGTACTAAGATGTTTCAATTCCCCAGGTCTTCTTCTACTAACCTATGTATTCAGTTAGTGATTCCGCCTAAAAAGGCAGAGGGTTTCCCCATTCGGACATTCCCGGATCAAAGGTTGCTTGCCACCTCCCCGAGACTTATCGCAGGCTGCTACGTCCTTCGTCGTCTTTTGATGTCTAGGCATCCACCACTTGCTCTTGTTGTAACCACCAAATTGCAAAAGAATTACTTACTTATTAGTCCTGAAATTAAATTGGTTGGATTCAATATCAGGAAAGATGCTCTTTTTCCTTATTAAGTTGTCAAGGTTCTTGCCCCTTGAAAGGCAGGGCTTATTGGCCAATTGCTGGCCCGCAAACCCCGGCTTTCATTTTTTTAAATATGTTTTTTGTACAATAAATTGGCTGAGAGACAAACAAAAAACCGCTTTTATCCAAGCGGTCCAACCAATAACCCCAACAAAATGGGGCTAATATTGATTTATCCGCTGGTTTTTTGTGATTTTAATGACAATTGGTTTAACATTCATTAAAAATATACAATTTTTTGCTTAAATTAGGGGAAATTTTGTGGATAAATCGGCATTTTTACGCCCATCCCATTTCAGCTCGGGTATTATATATGATTTGAAATATCTTGTCAAATCCTAATTTTAAACGCTTTTAAAAGGATTTCTAAGTTAAAAAATCAACTTTTATCGATCAAATTAGCTGATTTCAATAAAGCCAGCATTGGCTCGTGTAATAAACCATTGGTAATTAAAGCGCCTTTAATTGGGCCATTGTATTTTTGTTCGTTGCCAAAAATATCAGTGACCTTGCCACCGGCCTCCTCTACAATAACTTTTAAAGCGGCAATATCCCAAGGAGTGCTGCCCGGCCACACATTAGCAATTACATCGCCGCTCGCCACCAGCATGCCCGGATAAACAATAGAACCGCAATTGATTACTTTAGCCCCCTGATCGGAAATTGTTTTAAATAAAGTAACAAAATCATACATAGCCGAAGGCCAAGAGTTTAATCCAACCAAACCCTGGTTAACGCTGGCATGCTCGGAAACTTTGACTTTTTGGTTGTTCATAGTGGTGCCTTTATTTTTTTCGGCAAAAAACAAACGATCAATAAAGGAATCATAAATTACGCCTAAAATTGGTTCGCCATTTTTAACCAAAGCCAAAGAAAAGACGCAGGTGGGCAAGCCATGAGAAAAGGGAATGGTGCCGTCAATGGGATCGCACAACCAAACATATTCGGCGGTTTCATTAAAATTTCCGCCTTCTTCGGCAATCAAACCATGATCAGGAAAATATTTTTTAACTCCTTCAACAACCAGCTGATTAATAGCCGTATCCGATTCGGTTAAAGGTGTGCCATCGGCCTTCCATTGTTTTTTCATGCCCAAAGTAAAATTAGACCGGATTATTTTTCCGGCCTGATGGGCAATATCTATAGCAAATTCTTTGGGTTGCATAATTTTATTTTTTTATTTTATATTTTAGCAGTAAAGTTCCTTGGCTGTTTAAAATTTTGTGACTAATCAATTTTAAAGTTGAATTAAAATTTTCCTCGGCAATCAATAGTCGGCCTTGGCCGAATATCAACGGATCAACTACCAACTGTAATTCATCAACCAATTTATTTTTTAAAAAAATTGAATTGATTACGCCACCGCCTAACAACAGCATACTCTTATGCCCCTGTTGGCGCAAACGGTTGGCCAAAGTTTTGGGTGTTTGATTGGTAAATTACAGTTTGCCGGCAATTGCATGAGCAAAATATTTTTTAGGATTTTTAGTTAACACCACTCTTAATTTTTTTTGGTCAAGATCCAAATTCTGCCGAACGGCTTCGTAGGTTTTAGAGCCCATGATAATCAAATTGTGTTTTTTAACCAAGGGCAAGAAAAAATTCTTATCTTCTTTTGATGACCAGGAATAAACATCGGGATTATTTCCTTTGGTAATCCTGCCGTTAACCGAGCTAACCATGACCATGATGATTTTCATAAAAAGCTGTGCCTTTCGGCTTTGCTCAAGGCACCATTCGACTCATGCCAAAGTAATCGGTCGAAGCGAGTGCAACGAGCGTAGATCATGAGCGAGTCGAGCTAAGCTCGACGAGTCGAATGGTGCCGAGGAGAGGACTTGAACCTCCACGGGATTACTCCCATCAGGTCCTAAACCTGACGTGTATACCATTTCACCACCCCGGCATTTGCTTAAATATATGTAAATTTAACAAAAAGGTCAATCCTTTTTTAAAAGTTTTAACCGTTTTATCTTAATTTATTCGCTTGAAGTGAAGTAACGCGCAGTGTTTACTTCACTTGTGCACAACTTGATGATTGACAGTGGATAAGATATTAATTACTATACATTTGGTACGTGCTTCAGTTTCAATAATCCTCGTGCCGAGGATCCTGGGGCGCAAGTGCCATCCCTTTTTATAGTCACCCTCTGGAACCCTTAAAATAGGTCTCGGGGGGTGATTTAATTACGGTTTATTTTCTAAACCAATAGGTTTAGAAATACTAAAAATAAAAAATATACTATAAACCGTATCCCGAGACAGCTTTAGCTGGCGAGGGATCTCGGTTTTAAATGAGATATTCAACTAAAAAATTTTAACTTAACCAAAATACTACCGATAATGGCCAACAAACCGCTACCGCTAAAAAATAAATATTGCATTTTGTTTGTTTTAGCCGAAGTTGCTTGAATAATTTGCGGGGTAATGGTTGGCGTTGTCTCACTTGCGCCTAAAACTTGAAATGTTACAACATCATTAACAGTCCGAGGAAACAGACGATAACCATCGGTGCCTAAAACTAAAATACCAGTTATAGAAACATAATCACCTTCTTTAAAATTCACTGCCGCTTCTTTAACTCCCTCTTTTACATCAACTCTAATTTCACCATTATCATCGGCTACAATCAGCCTGCCTGATTGTTTTTTTATCAATTGTCCGTTAATTTGGATTAAAGCACCCAACAAATCATCTTGTAGATCCTGAATATTTATGACACTCGGTTGAATATCCTTCAGATGATCTAAAACCAAAACTTGGCTATCTTTGCTTAAATTAATTCTCGCCCGATCCTTGGTGATGGATATTTTTCCTGACAATTCCACAACATCGCCGATATGAATTTGTTGCAAGGGCGCACTGCCCAAATAAATTTCCACGGCTTGTTCGGAAAAAACTTTTTTATCCGCTTCATCAAAGACGGCAAGATAAAAAGATTTTTTATAGACCTGGCCAAGTTCGGCAATAACCACACCCTTAATTGTAACCAACTCGCCTTTAGATAAACTTTGAATCTCATTTAATTCAACATAATTTTTTTCTTCAATATCAATTTGATTGTTTATTTTATTAACTTCTTCGGCTTGGCTAACTTCCGGTTTAAAATTCAAAGCGCCCGGCGTAATACTGGCCGACCAAAACCATTCATCATCCAGTTCACTATAATTATATGATTGGCCTTCTTGGGATTTTTCATAACTAACTTCTTGCATAATTTGATTATCCGGCCAAGATAAACGAACACTGTCCGCATCATTATTGAGAGAAATTTTAGAAACAACTTTATTGATTACTAAATAATCCTTAGCGGCCAAGGTTGTGCTGGCGAGGAATATATAAGGCCGGCTACCGCCTTCTTCATCATCCAATTTAAAACCGCCTAAAGCCAAGTCATTATTTGAATCATTATATAACTCCGTCCATTCCAGCGCGTCCGCACCTTGAGGATTGGGTAAAAATTCATTAATCCTTAAGCCCTGATACTTTGCTTTATCAATTACTAGCCCAATGGCGATGTTTGCGTCTGTGTTTAAAATTCCGGGAACCTGATTAGTCGGCTGATTAACATAAACAACCGTGGAAGATGATTGAGGCGCAATTACTTGGGTTTTAATTGAGTTACTGTTACCCGGAGTCGGTTCTAACGTCCACACAAAACTTCCGCCGTCTTTGGCGTAAGCCCAATTGCTTTTAGCTTCTTCAAAATAGGCCATGCTTTCCAATAATATTCCATCTGATTGATATAATCTTACTTGATCGCCGTCATTATTAAGAGCAATGCCCGATTCTTTGCTATAAACCACAAAATAGCCGAAAGCTGGAATAATAGTTGATTGGTATTTGGCGGAAGTTATGGCAAATTGTTTTGTTGAACTGTCTTGCAATTTCCAATTTGCCAAATTAACCGGCTGATTGCCGCGATTATATAATTCAATAAATTCATCATTTGTATCTGAGCCGTTAGGATTAGGTAATATTTCATTAATAATGATTTGATCGGCAGAGTTGGCTAGATTATTTTGCTGTTCATTGACCACATTTTCTTCGCTCAAATCAACGGAAGTGGTTGTTGAAATATTCTCATTTATATCAACAGTTGTTGTAGCCGCGCTAAAATCTTGTAAACTGGAAGTGGCAAAATTAGTTTCTTCAACAGCAGGCGTTGAAGTCGCTTGAATATTTTCTTCCACTTGAACTGGCGTGGTTGTGGCAATATTTTCTGACTCTATCGGAGAATTATGGGAATTAACAGCTCCCGGCGTACCGCCAATGACTAATGATGATTGCCAAGCATTTGTTAAATCCAATCTCTCTAAAGTATAACTATCGCCATTGGCGCCCCAATCAACTTGATAGGTAGTGGTGGCAAACAAAACCTGGCCGGAATCAACCGATAACATTAAAATATCGCCGGCGTTATTTAAAGACATTACCGTATCAATTAAAACACCTTGATAGTCAGGATGATCCTGTAAAAACAAGCTGGGATTATCAGCTAACACGGCCAGCTGGCCAGTGCCTAAAGTGTTATTGCCCTGCGTTACCGTTAATAAATGATTACTGCCATCGCTAAAACGCCACTGGCCATCAATAACATAAGAGGTAGAAGTGCTGACGTTTAAAATTTCCGCCCACTCGTGTCCGGTATCGGTACCTTGAGGATTATACATAATTTCGGTAAAAATTATTTGGGGCAGTTCTTGGGCATGAGTAATAATGAACAGATAATTTTTAGCCATTAGAATAATAATCAACACTAAAATCAAAATTATAAACCCATAAAGAATTTTTTTCATATTAGGAATGATTAAATCAAGTTATCGACAATACTCCATTAAGTAATAAAGATTCTCGTCATGATCTTCAATTGGCAATTCTGGCGCCAATTTTTTGGCCTGCTCATTATACCAATCGGTTAAACGAGGAATGTAAACTTTTTCCGCTGTTACTCCTAAAAATATTTCATGATTAACCGAAACAATAACAGTATTGCTATTTGGTTGCGTACAGCCGACCAAAACATCGGTTAACTCAAATTGAACTTTCTCTCTGACTATGGTTATGGCTTTTTGCACCGCAACATCTTCCTGTTTGGCTTGATGGTTCATAACTGTCCAAATGGCCAAACCAATTATAATCAGCAATAATAAAACCGAACTGGCTGTATTAACAAACCAAAATAAACCGTGGGATATCATTGGCGTCAACGACTGGTAAGGCCTAACCCTGGCCTGAGACCTTTTTAAAGAACGATGATCGTGGAATTTATATTTGCTCATAGTTTTTATTACCAATTATTAATAACAATACTGGGGCCAATCTGGCCTGTTTTAAATTCATTTAGCCAAAAAACGCCTAATTGATTAGCTGCCATATCGCCTCGGCTATAGCCCTCATCTCTTTGTTTAAGCTGAAAATAACCGCCCTGACTGTGGTTAAACAAAGCTCTAAAGCCATCATGAATTTCTTTAAGACGGCCCAACATCATAGCTATTCTGCCGCCTAATTTTTGGCTTAGCCGTGCCGCGCCGGCAAAATGCTGCAGCTTATCAACCATGGATAAATTGCCCCCATATTCACCAATTAAAGCATTAGGTAAATTATTAAGACGGCTTAAATAATCCTCCCGACTTTTATCCAGAGTTTTATCATCCCGCCAATTAATATTAACGGCATCAAAAAAGGTATCTAATGCCCGATTGAGATTTGCCACACCTTTATCATTTTTGGAAAGATCCAATGATTTTTGCCAGATCAAATCCAAAGCGCTAGCATTACCATCTCTATCTCTCACTAGCCAATAATTTTCATTATTTCTTATATAATCGCTAATTTTATCAAAACGCTCTTGCCTGTTTTTGGAAACCACCGGCGACTCTCCGGTTGGGTCAATAACATTAACCGGATTATTTAAAGAATAGCTGTATTCATTTAACCTTTGAGGGTTGCTTAAAACATCTTCCAATTTTAACCCTGTTCGTTTGGTTAAATCAGGCGTAACTAAAAAATTCCTTAAAGGATCCGGCTGAATAAATTTGCCAATTTCGGCATTATAATGGCGCTGGTTAAAATAATATAAATTACTTACCGGATCCAAGGGTTTACCGGTAAAACGCTGGTTGGTGTTGTAGGCGCCAACTGCTCGGGGAATTAATAAACAAACAACGAACAAAAGAGTGATCCTGAAGTATTTGCGTTGCAAAACTTCAAGACAAATCGCTTTTCGCATGGGATTTTTGGTTAATGATCAATTGACCCTGAAACCAATGGGATTACTTGGCTTTTCTTCCTCAGTAATTAATTTCTTAATTACTTCAAACACTAATTTGAATTTTTCATCATATTTCTTTTCCATTTTTTCAATCTTTTCCCTTAATTCTTTATGGGTTAATAAAATCTCTCTTAATTTTACAAAGGTTCTCATGATAGCAATGTTAACTTGAACGGCTCTTGGGCTTTTTAAAACCGATGAAAGCATAGCTACACCTTGCTCAGTGAAAAGATAAGGTTTTCGTCTTATACCCATCTTTTCACGATTGGACATCACAATTTGTGATATCCAATTTTGCATTTCTTGATCTGCTAATTGAAACATAAAATCTTCTGGAAAACGCGCTTTATTTCTGCTCACCGCTTGATTCAAAGATCTGGTCTCCACACCATAAAGCTCGGCCAAATCACGATCAAACATAACTTTTTTTCCACGAATCAAAAAAATCCTATTAATAATCCTTTCACCCGGGATATGTTGCTTTATTAATTTAGTCATTATTTAATATTTACGTAATTTGAGGTCACAAATTGTGACCTCAAACTTGATTTATTTTTTTAACAAAAACAGAGCCAAACCGGTTATTAACCGGCAATTGACCCTGCTTGCCCCGCATAGTCATCGGTTTATGCGGGTTTTAAATTCTTAAATTACTTTAATTTGGCAAGTTGGAAATTACAATTTTACAAAATCCTTTTCCGCTATACCCATGCTTTGTTGTTTCATTACCTGATAGGCATCATCGGCCGTGCCCAAAAAGTAACGTTTGCCGTCTTTAGGATTAACATACCAGGCCTGGCCGCGCGATTCTACCTGAAGCAAAATTTTGCCCTTAAACTTATTGGCAAAAGCCAAATTATAAATACTGCGCGCCATACCCTTTTGCGATGGATTATAACCCTTTAGCATTTCATCCTTATCATTAAAACCATCACCATCAGTATCGGCTTTATCCTTATCTGTTCCAATAGCAGTTTCTAAAGCATCTGTTAAGCCGTCTTGATCGGCATCATCGCCTGAAAGCTGGCTTAAGCCAACCGGAATCTTGGCTAAATCCTTAGTAGACATGCCCATGCCTTGCTCTCTCATTAATTGATAAGCCGCTTCCCCGTTAGCCAAATAATGGGCTTGGTTGGTTTTGGGGCTTAAATACCAGGCCTCGCCGTTATTTTGCACTCGCAGTAAAATTTTACCGATAAACCTTTTGCCTAAATTTTTAATGGTTTTAACTTGGGAAGCAACAGATTGAACAATATTTTTTGGCGTAGAAGAAATTTTATCGGTTTTTGGTTCAGTTTTTACTGAAGTATCTTGGCTGGGCTCAATTTTAGATTCAATTTTTACTGTTTCCGCCTTTTTTTCAACCGGCAAACCCAAGGTAAAATTAACCAAAACATTATCCTGAAAATCTTTTAAATATTGATCAAATTGGGCTTCACTTTCACCCATAAAATCAAATTCTAGAATAATCACTTTATTATTACTTCTGATTCTGTAACCAGCGGAATAATACTTTATCTTATCGCCATCATCTTCATCTTTAAACTTATACTTGTAAAAAATGACATGCGCCAGCTCATCATTAGCTTTATAATCTGTTGATTCAAAATATCTTGTTCCTTTTAAGCCAGTTGCCGACTCAATTTGATTCTTTACCACATCTCCATCTCTAATATAATCAAAATATTCCTGATTGGTTATATTAATCTGGCCATCTGTTAATTTGCCCACATATACCCCAAATGACTGATTGGGATCGGTTTTTTTAGTGGCACTTAAGGGTTCAGCTGTGCTATTTTTTATTTTTAAAGACCAGTCGTTTGACATGCTAACTTTAAAAAAGGGATTTTGTTGTTCATAATTTTTAATTTCAACATGATTCAACCCTTCTTCGGATAAAAGTAACCTGCCGATAGCAAAATCAATGGGTTGCTTATCAATCTTATCTTTGCCGTAATAATAAGACACAAAGACAAAATAATTTTTAAGGCCTAATATCACTTGTTGAATTTCTTGATTGCCTTCAATGGGGCAAATAACTTTTCTGCCCTGCTTACCGGAAATAGTCATATTGCCAGAAGAAAAACAATTATTTTGGATGGCTAAAAATTTCATGACCGAGGACAAGGCATTATCATCAATCAAAATTTCGGTTGGCTCCCAACGAACTCTAATGTATCCGCCATCAACGTTTTCATTATTATATGCCGTAATAATATTTTCGCTGTCAAAGTTAAATTTCCAATTTTCGGACCTGATTAATTGGATTTTTGGCAAATTATTATTAAAATCCAGATTATCTTTTAACTTATTCTGTCTATTTATTAAATCAACCATTCTTTGTTTTAAATTGGAAGTTTGCGGACTTTTAGCGCCGTTTTGACCAACCCAATCCCTGATTGAAGAAACATTAATAACATAGCCAACATCTCCATTAATGGCGCTGGTAATGCCCAAAAATCTGCCTTGCGTATCAATTAAAGCTCCGCCCGATGAGCCATAGGAAACAAAGGCATCGGTTTTTATCCATGATAAATTATATTTTTCAAGAGTGCCAATAACGGATCCCTTAGAAACTGTTATGGTTTCGCCGCCGGAAGAAGGATACCCCAAAGAAACAACGGAATCATTGTCATTAAAAGAATAATCCGGCGCAAAAGGCATATAACTCAAATCTGACGGATTTAAAAAACTTAAATTTTTCATCTGCAATAATGCAATATCCTTTTTGTCATCTTTGGCGATTAAATCCGCATAATATGAACAAATTGGTTCTTTGGTGAAATTTTCGGTAAAGCATACTTTAAAAGTTACCGGCACATCGTTATCCATGGAATCTTTTATGCTAACCACATGTTCATTGGTTAAAATCAATCCTTTTTCGCTGATAATAACTCCTGAACCGGTTTTTGCCGCCACCAAATTATAATTGCTATCCTGATAATAGGTATAAATTTTTACAATGGCTTGATAAGAAAAATCATAGCCCAAAAAGGCCGCCGAGGCCTGATGGGCAATGCCCCAAGCCAGTCCAAATGTTGCTAAAATAACCAAGACCCTGATGTGTTTTATCATAATTTTTTGTTAGATTATTTTTTTATAACTAAAGGCACTGCTTCCGGTGAACCAAAAACAATAGTATTACCTGAACTTTGACTGATTGCATCTAAAATTCTTAACTGTAATAAATTAGGGTTATCTTCAATCATTTTGGCGGTATTAGCTAAATTCCTAAGAGCCGCCGATTCACCCCTAGATCTTTCCAGCTTTGCTAAACTTTCTTGCTTTGCTGTGGCTACTTGAGAAATTGCTTTCTTTAATTCTCCCGACAGCATAATGTCTCTAATCGCCACATCGCTGACTTTAAGGCCGAGTTCTAAAGATTTAACTTCGGCTTGTTTAGCTATCTCCTGAATAAAATTATCTCTTTCTTTTAGCAAACTCTCTAAATCAATTTTACCTATTATTACTCTAACAATTGACTGTAACATGATATAAAATGCGCTTTGATAATTACTGATCTCAATCAAAACCTTTTTAGGATCAATTACCTGATACGAAGCGGTTAAGGTTAATTTAACCGAAACTCCATCTGAAGTTAAAATTTCTTGACCTGGGATGATTTCAAAATTTTTCCTTATATCAATTTTTTCAATTTGCCTATTTTTTGTTTGTAAATAAACTCCTGGCTCTAATAACTGAACAAATTTGCCTTTATAATATTTCAAACCTTTTTCATATTCAAAAATAAAAACTCTCTTGAACTTATTTACGATCAGAAAAACAACAATTAAAAAAAGAACGGATAATGGAAATATAGCTGAAATTACATTAGACATATTTTTTAATTAATTATTTAATTTCGCCTCCTTACAAAGGATCGCCAAGTATCAGCGGGGATTTAATCCGCATAGCATCAACTTCGCCGGCCATTTAAGGCCAGATCCTTTGTAATTCGGCATGTATTTTGTTTAGCAGACAAAGAGCGGAAAACCGCGGTCAAATTCTACCAAACCTTAATGGAGATTCCACAAAGGTTTGTTGATTTATTTTTTAATTTTAAACTGTTATATCTCATTGATAAGGCCTTTTAATGATTTTCCTGTTTGCGATTCAAAGGCTGAAATTTCATTTTTAGCAATCTTACAGGGTATTCGATAATACCAAAAATGCTCATTTGGCTTAACCCAATCATAAGCCATAATAGGATTATCTATTTCAACCGTACTTTGAATAAATAATTTATCAATTGGCACTAAGATTTCCTCTAATTGTTTTTTTCCATCTTCAGATATTTTATCCATTACTCTCCAAATAAAATCTCTTGAAGCAAGATCGTTTGTATATTCAGACACGTCATCAGCATAACCTAACGCACATTCTTTTGTTAAACTTGTCCATCTATACAATGATTTGTCTAACGTAATAGAAAACCCCGAATATTGGCTTCTATCGAACTCAATATCATTTAAGATCTTTTGATCCTCTTGATTAAATATCATATAATTATTTATTGTTGCTTAAACCAATAATCTAATTTAGTTTCTGGCTGAAAAAAGGTTCTTATTTTACCTTCTTTACTCATTGAACTATAAATATTTTTATCAACATCATATCTCAATACATCTCCATTTGCCCTAACCTTTTCTAAGATATTACCAATTCCTTTCCATAAATTATTAAACATCTCCTTAAACTGATTAAAATTTATTTTACCTCCAAATTCACCCCGCCCTATTACATGCTTCTCAAATTTATTAGCTAAAACAGAGGTATCCAAATTTTTAGTAATGAAATTGGAAATCGGACTTTTGCCAAAAGTTAAAACTTTACCAACCTCACTTGTAGAGCCTCCCACCATACCCATCATAACATTAACCGAATCATCTTGATTTACCCTTGCCTCTCCGTATTCTTGGCTATCTTTATAATTTGACTTTTGGCTATCTGACAAACCATCATATTGCGCCGCATATTCATTAACCGCATTTTGTCTTTCTGATTTTAAGTAATCGGTAAAATTATTTAAAACTCTAGTAGACAATTCAACAAGTTTCCTGTAGGCCGTAAGGTAAGGTAGTTCCCTCATATTGCCATCGGGATCGGTATACTTAACCGGGTTATTCGCCGTATAAGCATAACTATTCAATACTTGAGGATTAGTCAATAATTGCTGTTGCGATTGCCCGGTAACTTTTTTGACCTCATCCAACATTGCTATCTTCAAACTAACCGGATCTTGTTGGGTAAACTGACCAACATTCTGATTGTAATACCTCGCCCCATAATAATACAAACCACTTTCTTCATCCAACTTTTGTCCGGTATAACGCTGATTGGTACCGGCAACTTGCATTCCACCAATAGTTTCTTCCATCCTGTTGCCGCCAAAAGGATAGTAATCATACAATACTTTAGGCCTACCAAAAACATCGGTTAAAAGAGAAGCGCTGCCAAGATGATCACCAAACACCAGGGCCTGTTCTACCTGGCCTTGAGGATTAACGGTAAAGTGAGCCAAGGTTTGGTTGCCTAAGGTAATATGGCGAGTTTTTGGTCTGATGATTTTTTACTTTATTCTGCCTTTTATTTCATCAACTCGCTCGCCAATATACTTTTCAGGATCAAAATTATCCAATCCAATTTCTTCCAAAGAAAGACCATCTGCTTCAGCTTGTTGTTGTATCATACTAATAATATCCATATGACCAAATAATTTACCCAATACAAATGAATCATCCTTTTTTTCTATTTGATACTCTTTCAAGCTATTAAAATCATATTCTAAAGAATTTTTAAGCCGTTCACCTAGTAATGCGAGAAATGTTTGCTGTCCACTATTTAACATATATAATTATGATTAATTGTTAACTTATTCTTTTAAACTTTGTCCTACTCTTTCTTTTAAGATACCTGACTTAATATTTGCCTGTTCTTGATTTCTTAATAAATCTTTCTTCCAATGATTGATGTATCCTTGAATTTCTTGTTCAGTCTTTTGTTCAAAATTATCAATATATTTACTAGGGTTATTAAGTTTATCAATATGTTTATCAACTTGTTTCATATGACTAGCAACACTATCAGCGAGCTGTTGATTAGTTTTGTTTAGATAATTAATATAATCACCATTATGTTTACCGCCAGCTTTCTTTGCTACATCAAATGCTTTATCAGCCCCTTTAATTAAATCTTTTATCTCATCTGCTTTAACATATACCTTTAGTCCTAATTGAGTTGCTTTAGCAGCGGCCCTATTAACCATTCCCAAACCAACAACTCCTGGGATAAAAGCGCTACCGACATCCAAGCCTAAACTACTCCATTCTGAGCCATTAACATTACCGGATGTAAAAAACTGATGAGCTATTCTGCCTATATCATAAACTATAAAAGCAAAATCAACTACCGCATCAAACCACTCTCCATTAGTATCCTTGAGTACTATTGGATTGTTTATGGCGTAACTGTAATTGTTCAAACTCTGGGGGTTGGATAAAATCTGAAATTGGCTTATATTATTTTCATTTTCCAATGAACTTGTTAAAGCGATTTTATTAATCACCGGATCCACCTGTGTAAATCTTCCTATATCAGCATTTTGATAACGAGCACCAAAATAATTTAGCCCCGTTACTTCATCTTTTTCCTTGCCGGTATATTGGTAAGCGGCAACACGCATTCCTCCACCGCCAACTTGTTCTTCCATCCTACTTCCGCCAAAAGGATAATAATCATACAACACTTTTGGCCTACCAAAAACATCGGTTAAAAGAGAGGCACTGCCAAGATGATCACCAAACACTAAGGCCTGTTCTACCTGGCCTTGAGGATTAACGGTAAAGTGAGCCAAGGTTTGATTACCTAAGGTAATATGGCGGGTTTTGGTAGTTTGCCAGTTTTGCTCTTCTCCTTCAAGCCCCTTTACTTCTTCTTCATACAAACTGGCTGGATAGATGTTTTTAGTTATTAAGGTTGTTTCTCCGCCTTGAGTGTTGGGAACAATCTTATTTAACTGCTTAATGGTGCGCTGTCCGCCTTGATCGTATTTACTGTAAAGAACATTATCTTCATCTATATCAACAGTTGTTAACCTATCCGCGTGGTTGTAATGGTAGGTTTTTTGGGTATCGGAAGTTAAATTGCCGTTTAAATCATAGCTGTAATTTACATTATTAACGCTGTTGGCTTGGTAAGGATTAGCGTTTTGATAACTGTAATCGCCAACATCCGATTTGTTTAAGATATTACCTATAATATCGTAATCGTAGGTTTGGGTGTAATCGGCGTTATTGGCAGAATTGGTGACAGTAGCGCGAGTTAAGCGGTACAAATCATCATACTCGTAAACGGTTGTTTTGGCCAAATTGGTTTGGGATTGATCAACTAACTGGGTGATATTGCCAACGTTATCATAACTGTAGGTTAAATCTTGAATCACCAAATTAAATGGATTAACCGTTCTTTTGGCTGTTAGACGGTAGCATTGAGTTGGATCAAAAGTATTGGTTGAAACAATACCTGAATTATACCTAATTTCCGCGATTTGTTTAAGCGGTGAATAGGCCACGCTGGTAATAAGCGAATGACTAGAAACAATGTTTTCGGCCGGTTCGGCGGTGCGTAAAGTTATTGGCAATCCTAAACGATTATAGGTGTAGTAAATTTTAGAATTATCGGGATAGGTTATGGTAGTAGGAACAGATTGGACATTGTAAACCCACTGGGTGTTATAAACATTGCCGTTGATGATTTTGGATTCTTTGGTTACTCTGCCCCATTTATCATAAGTATAAGTGGTGGTTGCGCCTTCGGAAACAACACGATACAAGCGGCCTTTGCCATAAGTGCCGGAATCATAGGTGTAAGTAACTTCCGTGCCATCCTGACCAGCAAAATTCTCGGTTAAAATCCTGTTTAAAGAATCATAAGTGTAATTGATAACCTGATTTTTAGGATCGGTTTTTTGGATTAAGTTGGAAGCGCTATCGTACTGGTAGTTCCAAACGCCAAATTCTTCGCCCTCATCGAGCTCGGCTTTATGCACTTCTTCTTGGGAAGTTAAACGGCCCAATTCATCATAAACAAAATTCCTGGTATTGTTTTGACTATCAGTAATATTAATTAATTTGCCCAGCAAATTATATTGATACTTGGTTGAATATACTTCGCCTTCCAGATATTCATCAACTTGAGTTAGCTGGCCGTAAGCATCTTTGTACAATTTCTTTTGTTGGCCATTGGGATCTGTCACGGTTACATTCCAGCCGTCATAGGCATAAGAAGTTAAATAATGATGGTTGGCATCGCCAATGAATTCTTCGCTTAACACTCTGTTTTGCGCGTCGTAAATATATTCGGTATGCGGAGTATTCCAATCGGGGGCGCTATAAGCAAAACCATTGCTTAAGCAAACCGAAGTTTGCTTGGCTACATTGCCCATTTCATTGTAAGCAACACTGGTAACCCTAAATTGGTTGGCGATTTCGGACTGTTCTCTGGTTTGAATCGTCCTGCCCAGTCCGTCAAAGTAAGTATACACGCTTAATTCAGCTGATTGGCCGGGGTAACTAATTTGCCTGACCCAAGAAGGGCTTTCGGCATCGTGATATTCTAACCTTTGCAAAACCAACAAATTTGTTGAAGCCGGATTGGTTTTTCTTACTTCAACCAATCGCCCAAAAGCATCGTAATCACGTTCTTCAATTAAACCATTGGGATCGGTAATTTTTTTAATTTGGCCCGTTGTTAAATCATATTCCGTTTGGGTGATTTGATTTAAATGATTAGTAGTGCGAACGGGATAATAGTTTTGCGCGTCGTAAGTCACATTGGTTTGATGGTTTAAAGGATCGGTTGTTTGAGTAACCAAGCCAAAGGCGTTAAAGGTTTTTTGGTAAATGGCTTGGGGCGCGTTTAAATCCTCTTTGGTTGGGTTGGCTTTTTCTACTTGGCCATCATCACGGCCATCATAGGAAATAGTTACAGTTGAATTTTCTTCAGTATTAGGATTGGTGACTATTTTTTCCCTGGGCACGGATAAAATATGCGAACTGGCATTAACAGGTTGAGCATATTGGTAAAGGGAATTTTTTTCATCACCAACCACTTCTTCAGCCGTGTTTAAAAACACGCCATTTTGCGCTGCCAGTACTGTGCCTAAATTTTTTTGCTCCATAACATTGCCGGTGCTAAAATCATAACTCATTTTTACGGCTTTGGCTTGAACGCCGCTTAAAACATCTTGGCTGTTAAACATACCAAAGGTGCTGGGCGCGCTCCATTCTCCTTCGGTGCCATCGCCTTCTTTATCCCAAAATTTAATCCGGAAATAGTAAACAGCACCATTATATGCCAATGGCTCGCCGTTGTATTGGATTTCTTCACTTCTTACGCCATTATCAACTAATGAATCAAGCTCCTGTTTATCGCTATCCCAAATAACATTATCTTCATTATCAAGATCAGCATTTATTCCAACCTGAACTTGGTACCACTTGGCATTATCTATCGGGTTGGGATCTTGGTAAATGGCGGAAAAAGACGGATTTTGATTTAACAAATCCCTTGGTTCAATCCGTCCATCGGTAAGTAAATTAATTGAAGCAACTGGCGCGGCACTACCGTCCATGTAGAAATAATCTTGTCCATCGCTCCATAATCCCTCCGAATGAACTTCATCCCCGCTATCATAAAATTTTATTCTCCAAAAATATTGACGGCCATCTAAAGGTAATTGATTGCCATACTGGATTTGCGGGCTTCGGGCGCCATTGGCCACCGGCTCATTAAACGCCACTCTACCACTATCCCATAATGGACTTTCAAAATTATTATGTTCATTATCGCCAAACAAGTTGGTTGCCCTAATTACCTGTACTCGATAGGCAATAGCCTGGTCATCCTGATTTTCATCATTAAACACAGCTGAAAAAGATGGTTGTTGATTTTGAATTTCAGCAGGGTTAACTTGGTTTTCTGTTTGCAAATCAATAGGCGCTTGTGGAGGGCGATTTAAAGTATATTCCACAACCAACATAGGTCGATCATTTTCATTTTGAGCTTCTGATAAATATAAACCGATTCCGTAATGAATGGCGCGTAAGTTATTCTGCCTAAAATCATATTCTCCACGCAATCCCAAATTAGTATTACCCGTCAAGCTAATCCAGCTTAAACCGGTATCATTAAGATTAAAACTGTTTCTTCCCGTTGAACCAATGTACTCTGAACCTCCTGAAACATTGCCATCCAGCCCTCTTACTACATATGCAGTCATTGATGGAGCTAAATTAAAAACACTCATATCCAAATGACTGGATAAAATCATGGCTTCATCCGGTAAATCTGAAGTATTAAAAGGCAAGTAAATTCTACTTAACTCACATTCATGACCGTATTGGTTAATTAATAAATTAACTTGCGGACCATTATAATCTCTATATCCATTATGATTTTCCCAAAGACCTCTAATATCATCACAATTATGTGCATACATCTCTATTGCCCTATCACCATTTTGCGCATTAAAATCAGCAGCTTCTGGGTCATCTCTTTGTACATCCTCGCCTTGAGCAGGATCGCTATATACTTGATATTGATACACATGCTGTCCATTTTGATTTCTTCCAATATAATAATTAACCGATAAGCCATCGTCTGATTGGCTAACCAACTGCGGTTGAGTTATAGGGCTAAATGTTTGGGCTGATTGAAGCGTGGTTAATTGATCAGAACTTAAAACTTGAGCGGATAAGCTTTGTGCAATGGCTTGCTGATTAATTGCTTGCGCCTGATTAAATTGCTGGGGAGCCATTTGCTGTTGTTGCTCGCCCTCTTGCGTATAATCATAATTAACAGTGCCATCCAAATAAACATATTTGCGGTTGTTGTCCAAATTATATTGCTTCCAAGTGCTTACCTTAGCCGATTGCAAAGTTAAATTATTATCTTGATCCTTTTGATAAACTTCTTCACGATAAGCCCTGCCTTTTTTGTAGATGGTATCTTCGTACTCGCCATTGGCGTAGCCATCTATCCCGCTTCCTTGATGATAATAGGTTTTACTAACTTGATTGCCGGTGGTGGAAGTTACAATGCCAAAACCGACAAACTGATTTAAAGTGTAATCAACGGGGTCGGCGTAAACTGCGCCGTCTTGGTAGTCATAACTTGTAACTATTTCATTATTTTGCCCATCAGTAGTGGTTATGGTTTTAACCGTTTCCAAATTTAATGGCAAATGCGGATTCTTAAAATTATTATCTTCCGTAAAATATTTACCGGAAGGTTGATACTCCAAACCGGTTTGCCCGCCATAGCCATTAGTAATTGTAGTTAGCTGATTAGCTTTAGTAGATGTACCCAAATAAACCTGACGCTCAAAATTATTCCTTTCATCAACATGAGATTTAACTATATCAATATTATTATCATTATTAATATCCATCATACGGACACCCTCGTCTCCCGTGGGTCCATTGGCGCCAATGGACAATAGAATCATGGGTTGATTCCAATTATTATTTTCTTGCCAGCCGCTACCTGTATTGAGCCAGCTAGCAAAATAATCTTGCCAAACTCCGCGTTCATTAATCCACTTTGTTACGGCAACAGTTATATCAACAAGGCCATCGCCATTGAGATCGGTAAATCTTGTGCCTCCTAACCTATAAGATTCCTCAAATCTATTAGGAAAATCATTCCGCAAGGCAGGTAATTGCCATGTTTGGTTTGGTTGTTGTTCAAAACCACTGCCAAGATTTAGATAAACATTTCGATCATACGTAACATCAACCAAACCATCGCCGTTAATATCAACAATTTGCGTACCTAACCCTGAATACCATGGAGTTGGGGGATAATCATTACCGTTATAGTGATATGCTAAAGCCGCAGGAAATGTGCCATAACCGCCAGCCCAGCCATGACCATTATTAAGATAAATTCTTTCTACAACATTATTACCTTGATAGCTTACGCCATAAATAATATCTGCCAAGCCATCGCCATTAATATCAACCAAAGCAATGGCCGGTGTGATATTCTTTTGACCAATAACTTCAGGCACAGCCGCTGACCATTCTGCACTGTAATTAAAACCGTTAACTCCATTATTTAAATAAGCAACTCTGGGCGCATCAACACGATGATCATTCTCGGCATGAGGAGCAACAATATCCGGCAACTTATCGCCATTAATATCTCCCACAAAAGTCATACTGGGTATGTTCCGCCAACCCTGTGGACTCCAAGTGCCACGGCCATCATGCATAGCGCCACCAATATCCACCCATGAGTCGCCATTTAAATCCACTAATTGTGGGTTAGTATTTAAAGCCGGCAAATCCTGCCACTCCTCGGTAACATCATCCCAACCGGTTTGCTTGGTTGAGTAGTTAAAAGTAGTGGCCGGCAAAACATGTTCGCCTTGGCCATCATAACCTTTTTTAATAATTGATCTTAACAATGATGTTCGGCCGTTTTGCCCGACAACATAAGCCAATTGATATTTTAATTTGGTTTCATTTTGAACTTTAATTTCAATATTATTTAAGCGCCTATTGGTAGTAACCAAAAACTGAGTTTGATAGGAAGTTGAAATATCTTCGCCTCGTTCTTCCAAATTAAATAACACTTCCATAACGCCATCGCTCCCACCATTGCCGGTATAAATTATTTTTGAGGGATAAATAGCGCCATCAACTTTGGTATGTTCCAGCCGATAAAAATTATCATTGGTATCTTGAACTTTATCCAATTGCCACTTAAAAATCTTGGTTTGATCGGCAGGATTATCCTGCCTGCTTTCGGACGACTGGCCGAAATAATATTTAATACCATTGGTATCAATAACCAGCCAGCTTGAAGTATCGGTTAAATATTGAATTTTTAAATAACTGTTTTCTTCTTTGGGGGCAAACAAATGATTATTGGCATCTACTTCAATTAAATCGGCTGACTGGCCGCCTAAAGAAATGGTAAATTCATTACCGGTATATAAATTATTAGTTCCTCTTTTTGTGCTCCGGGTAATTGAACCGAGCTCCAAATTCCAACCCTGCCCAACCCAAGAATCATTACTCTTATCATGGCTGTTGTATGCCAAAAGCAAAGAGGGGTTAAGGCCGGCTCGGCCAGCCGGAATATCTAAACCGATATTATATGAAGCAGCGCCGGAAAACTGATCAACTCGCAAATTACCGGTTAAACCGGCTGATTTTTTAGAGCTGTTATCAGCTGATTTTTCCTGTTGATAAGCGCCGGCGTTTTCACCTTCACCTGGATCACGCTGGGGTTCATTGTTATTTAAATTAACCGCCTGATTATCAAGAGTCGGATTATTAATTGGTGCAGGTTCTTGAATCGGAGCAATAATTGGAGCATCTGCTTGGGGCATTAAAGAATCGGCAGTGGGCGCAATTATTGGTTCGGCAGATTGTAAAATTGCCGTTGGATCGGGAATAGTTTGAACAGCTGGAGCGGCCAATTCTATAACGGAATCGGTTGAGGGCGATGGAGCCACGCTCTCCGGCGAAGGAATTGCCGATGACGTTTGCGCCACCGCTGATTCTTCGGCTAAAGCCAAGAGCGGTTGAGAAAAGATGGTGGTAAATAAAGTTAGAACAATAATAAATTTCTTCATATGAGTATATATAAGTTTATAATTGTTTTAAAATTTAATTATTAAAATTTATAAAAAAGCACAAAGCGCTTATCTTCTTAATAAGCTGGCAACTCCCATAAAAATTACTAAAGCCAATAATTCCATACGTTTATTATTAATATTATAAATATCTTAATTTGCATTTTTACTTCCCAAAAGCCGGAGAGAATAACCCTACTCAGGGTCTGTAAGTAAGAAAATTCTCTCCGCGCTCTTCTTGGGCGAAAATAAATCTCCTACTCTTCCATTACCGGTACTTCTTCTATGGCAATATCATCGGCGGCTAATTCTGATTGCTGGCGCTCTTCCTTTTTACTGCCGCCGCCCAGCATAATCATTTCATTGGCCACAACTTCGGTTTTGTAATGCTTTTGCTTTGTTTTATCTTCCCAAGTACGGGTTTGCAGCCGACCTTCCAAATACACCTTACTGCCCTTGGTTAAATAATCGTTAACCACTTTGCCCAGCTTGCCCCAGGCAACAATCGGATGAAATTCTACCGTTGACTTTTTTTCCTTGGTTTTTTGATCGCGCCACTCGTAATTGGTGGCTACGGTAAAAATGGCCAGCTCCATTCCCGAAGGAGTGGTTTTGGCAATAGGATCCTTGGTTAAATTACCAAGAAGAGAAACCTTGTTAAGGTTCATATCGCTTTTCCCTTTCTTTATCATGAAATTTTGCTTAGCAAATACTTCATGGTTTTCTGAAATGGATTTAACCGTTTCAGATAAATTAATTATTAATTTTAGTGGGAAATAGAAGTTAATTTTAAATCAACTCCTATCTTGACACTTTTTTTATTTCCTCCTATACTCATTTTAGATGGGTAAAACCATCGAAATCGCTTTTCGCCGAAAATCCCTGATAGCTTTGCTTGAAGGGGTTTTTGGTTTTTATTGGGCTATTTTCGGCCTCATTGATCATTCTATTCAACCAATAACGGTGTTTCCAGGCTTTAAATAATTTAAATAAATGCTTCATATTGGCAAATAAGGGTAAACTTATGCACTTAAACATTTGCCGTCGTTTTCACAATTTTTGCCTAACATTAGGCAATTTTTAGTAAACTTTAGATATATTTTGCCATAAGCGACGGCGCGTAATTATGCGCCGTCGTTAATACCTACTATTATCCTATCAAAACTAAAAGGATTGTCAAATTGTTTCCTATACTTTTCTATTGCCGTGTGTTAAAAATGCATCCATGGGGTTTACAAATTAATATTATTTGCTATAATCTGATAGTGATAAATCTTGCCGAAGTTCATTAAATATAATGTTAGTAAAGTGCGCGGGTGTAGTTCAGTTGGCTAGAACGTTTCCTTGCCAAGGAAAAGGTCGCCGGTTCGAATCCGGTCACCCGCTCCACAAAGCTTGTGGTATATCTACTTGAAAGTTTCTAACCCCGCCCCTATCGGGTCGGGGTTTTAAATAAGCCGCGATGGTGGAATTGGTAGACACGTTGGACTTAAAATCCAATGGCAGCAATGCCGTGAGAGTTCGATTCTCTCCCGCGGCACCATCAAACTATTCCTATTTTAAGAGCGGACTTTTATTAGTATCAGTTGGCTCCGAAGGGAATCAAACAAAACGCCAAAGTTTAATAATCTTTGGCGCAAAAACAAAAAAACACTCGTCGACTCGACGGGCTGTTTTTTGTTAAGTTTACTATTTACTATCCTCTTTTATGAAAGAGTTATTTCAATTATTTTATGGCTTATCGTGTGGCCGCATAAAATTTCTACCTTGGATTTGGGAAGATTATAATGCTCGGCCAGTAAACCAATCAACTGCTGATTGGCTTTATTTTTTTCTCTGATGGCGGTTAAGCGGACCTTTAAACTGCCATCCAGGCATTGTTCAATTTTATTCTGTTTAGCTCCCGCAATGACTTTAACTAAAATTTTCATGCTTTATGATTTTAGAGTAATTCTAAAAGCTTCAATTCCAAATTTTTTGTATTGGTATCCAAAACCGCAAAAGTGGCTTTGTTAAACATACCGGCTAATGTGCCAGGGTTAACCAATTTGGTTTGTCCGATTGTTTCTTCCCACGGCTTATGATTATGGCCGTAAAAAATATAATCGTAGTTTGCTTCGCGGGCAACACGCTCGGCTACATCGGGGTAATGCGTGAGGTAGATTTTTAAATCAACACCCGTAATTTTTGGCGAACCTTCTTCACCTAAATAATGTACCTTTGGAAAAGTTTCCGACAAGGCCGACATTTTGGCAATCTCGCCATGAACATTGCCTTCAATCCACCAAATTTCGCCTGCAAAATTTTCTGCCAAATATTTAATAACCGAAGGCGCGCAAACATCTCCGCAATGCAACATGACTTTTATTTTTTCTTTGCTACAATATTCCAGCATTTTATCAATGTTGGGAATATTATCGTGTGAATCGGAAATAATACAGATTTTCATAATTTTTTAAAAAATTCCTTAATAAACTTATAGCCCGGTTCGGCCAGTTTACGCCCGTTTTCGGTTAAAATCAAGTTATAGACCTTAAATAAAGTATCACGGGTTTTAATTAAACCTTCTTGATAATTTTCATAAATATCCGCACCAAAATTAATAGCATGCTTAATAATACCGAATTCCGAAAGCTGTTGAATCATATCGGCATCGCATAAAACTTTGGCTTCAGGCGTGGTTACTAAATTGCTTTTATTTTCCCACGGCGCCATATGCACCATAACGCAATAAACTACTTCTTCAATAAATCGCTGTTCAAAATTTTCTTTCTCAAGATATTTACGAGCCATTTCTCCGCTACGTTTTTCGTGGTCTTTGTTTTCACCGGTGTGTTTTCCCAAATCATGGAATAAAACAGCCACATCAACAATTTGTTTATCCGCTTTTTCTAATCTTGCCAACTTTTGGGCAATCGGCCTAATTAATTGAGTGTGCTGCCAATTTAAAGAATCCAGGTGCGAACAAACATAAAATTCAATTTTTTCAATTTGTTCCTTGGTTAATTCCATATTGACAATTAATAAGTTTTATACTATGCTAAGGCGAAATTGTCCTTTCGTTCATTTTACACAAGGTCGCTTTATGTTGGTTTCCAATATAACCAGGCAAGTCCAAGTATTTTGCCTGGGCTGTGCCTTCGCCGGCTTGTTTACTTTTTGCCTAAAAGTTCTTGGCAAACACCATGAACCGCTGTGGCAAAATTGCCTAATGATCGTTGCCGCCTTCCTTCTGGTTTGGCTGGTTAGCTTAATGTGGCTGATAAGCCATTATGATAATAAGCAGGCCAACAAACTCTCCGTGATTCTTCATTCATTACCCGATAATGGCAACTATTAATCAATAGCGGTTACAACAACTGTTTATTGATGAACAATCCTAGTGGTTGTTCTTTTTTTTGTCCAAATAATTCTAGCTATAATAATGATAAGGAACAATAAAATATTAACCGCAATTAAACCGATTACTAAGGATAAAACTTTGGCCAAGCTTTCACTGTGAATGAAAAAAGATAATAAAACCAAAGGCCAAATATTTTTTAAATCTTCTATGGAGGGTCCAAGCATCACGCCTACATTTAACAACAATGCCAGCATAATCCAGGCCTGCCATCTTAACGGATTTAAAGACGATAAAACATTAACAAAATTTTGTAAAATATCTGCCGAAGTAATTGATAAAGAGGTTTTAAGCCAAAAATGATCCAACAAACCAATAACCACCAAGCCCAGCATCATTGGGGCAATGGCTGTTGCCATGGGGCCGATGATGGGAACAGTAGGGCGATAGTGGGTAATATAGCCCTCGCGGGAAGTTACCCTAAAACCGGTAACTTTGCCGCCGGAAAGCAGACAAAATAAAGCATGCGAACATTCGTGGATAAAAATACCCAACCAAGTTAAGGGCATCATCCACGGGGCATTTAACCAACGTTCGCGCAGATAAACACTAATATAGCCCAGAACCAAAATAATTAAAATGTAAATTCCTATGGTCATAGATTTAACCCCTCAATTTTTTTAATATTTTTAAATCATTCTCTTGATTGCCGCGCTCATCTTCCGGCGTTTCTAAAATAAAATTTACTTTTTTTAATTTGGGATGATTAACCAAGACCTTAAAACCGGCTAAACCTATTTTGCCCATGCCGATGTGTTCATGCCTATCAACATGCACGCTAAATTCCGTTTTAGAATCATTGCAATGGATCAAGCGTAAATATTTTAAGCCGATAATTTTATCAAATTTGCCGATCGTTTGATTAACCATAGCCGAAGTTTTTAAATCATAACCGCTGGCAAAGGCATGGCAGGTATCCAAACAGACGCCTATTTTTTTTCGATCTGTGGCCGATAAACTTTTGATCATAACGGCTAATTCTTCAAACTTATCACCAACCACGTTACCACTGCCGGCAGAATTTTCCAACAGCAACAAAGCGCTTCCTTTATAACCGGCTAAAATTTTAACAATACCTTGGCTAACCTTTTTAATGGCTTCTTTTCTGGGCGTATCCTTGGCACTGCCTAAATGAGTCATAATATATTTTACGCCCAAAGTTGATGCCCGCTCTAGTTCCTCACGAATTATTTTAATAGATGATTGATAAATGTTGCTTTTAACCGAAGCCAGATTAATGTAATAAGGCGTATGAATATAGGCCTCAGCTTGATTATTTAATTTCATGGCAGATGTAAAATCCGCAACAATTGTTTTGGTTAAGCTTGGCGCCGGGCCGCCCATGGGAGAACGCGAAAACAGCTGAAAAACTTCACAGCCGATTTTTGCAGCATTGGTTGGGGCTTTAAAAATCCCACCGGCAATTGAGACATGCGCACCAAATAACATACAATCATTATATCAAAAAAAGGCCTTGCTTAACATGTCATTGCGAGGAGCAACGCGACGAAGCAATCCCGATGTGCATACCAAATACAACGGGATTGCCACGCCCCTTCGGGGCTCGCAATGACGGCTTAGGGCAAGGCCTTTTATCTTCTATTTAATAATCTCTTTTTTTAACATTTCAATCACTTTCCTATTTCTAATAACCGTAGTTAAATAATGCTGATAGCCCTCACCTGTAATATTTTCCTCGGCCTCCGGATTGCCCTTAACTTGAGTTAATATCTTTTCGGTTTCTTTAAGCATTTCGGCATTGGTTACTTCAATTTTTTCGCTATCGGCAATTTCTTTAATAACTAACGAGGTTTTAACCCTTTCCAGGGCTTTGGGCTTAAAATCGGCCTGTAAATCCTTTTCCGCTTTTTTAATATTTTCCAAATAAGCGTTAAATTCTAGGCCCTGTTGGGCAATGGAATCGGCAAATTCATGAACCATGCGTCCGGCCTCTGATTCAATTAAAATTTCTGGAATTTCCGAAAATTCGGTTTGTTCCACAATCTTGGTTAACATTGCCATTTCCAATTTTTGTTCCTCATGGAACTCTTCTTCCTGTTGTAAATTGGCCTTAATTTTTGTTTTTAGATCAACGGCGCTTTCGGCACCCAAGGTTTTGGACCAAGCATCATCCGCTTCAGGCAATTCCAATTCAAAAACCGACAACATTTTAACTTTAAAATCGCAATGCTTGCCCGCCACCATTTTATTTTGGTAATTTTCCGGAAATTTGAGCTGGAAGTTTTTTTCTTCATTCGCTTTTAAACCTGCCAACTGTTCTTCAAAACCGGGAATCATAGAGCCCTCACCTAACACCAAGGGGTATTTTTTGCCCTGACCGCCCTCAATTACCACTTTATCAAGCGAAACTTCAAAATCAACTTCTACCCGATCACCCATTTTAGCTTCACGATTTACCAAAGTTTCTTTGGCCCGCATTTTTCTTAAATCATTAATAACTTTTTCAACTTGTTTTTCTTCAATCTTAACTTCTTTTTTACTTAACTTAATGGATTTGTAATCTCCTAGCTTTACCGTTGGCATTAAGGCCACAGTAGCTTTAAAAATAATCGGATTGCCCGGAGCTAATTTTTCCAACTCAATTTTGGGTTGGGCAATGGTATTTAATTTCTCCTGCATCACGGCATGATAAAAAAAATGCGAAACAATTTCATCCAAGGCCTCTTGGTAAATAGCCATTTCACCAAAACGCTGTTTAACCAAAGCAAAAGGCGCCTTGCCTGGCCTAAAGCCCTCAATCTTGCTGGATTGCGACATTTTAATAGCGGCTTTTTCCAAATAGGGCTGATATTCTGCTTGGGAAATTTCAATCTTTAATTCAATTTCGGAGGATTTTGGTTGAGTTTTTTTGATATCCATAAAAATTAGGTTAGTTCTAAAAGTTTCTTTATTTTACTTGAATTTGACGTTTTGTCAACCAATTTAACTTATTTTAGAACAATACTTGACAAAAAAGTCAGTATATGCTATTATAATAAGTTCTGAACCTACGCAAATAACGCAAGGTGGCACAAACCACACTTGCTTCAACCACCCACCCAATTATAGGGAAAAATCGTGAGAAAACTTGCTGTTTCGATCCTCGTAGTATTGGCGATAGTCGCCACGGGCATGGCCTCTCTTTCTGTGTGGCAACGCACCCAGAGGGAGGAAATACTTACTTCCACCATGGAGAACGCTTACTTCCATGAAGGAGGCGATCGGAAAATTTTCCGAAATCCAGGCGATGTTGTCGCTTGGCGAGCCGTCTGGTCATGGAAAGACACAACCCAGGGGTTGTCTGTGACATTAGACGCGTGGGACCGACAGAAATACGGCTACCGTCTATTCGATCTGACGGTCGTAACCACTCAAGATACCCTTGAGTGGAGGAGAGAGGATGAGAGCTGGTATGGTACAGAGATGTTCAAGGCATGGAAACTCACGAGAGGATCCAGGAAATCCGAGAAAGTTGCTCTGGCCAAACTTAAAGCCCAGCTATAATTTTCTCTCATGTTTCCGATCACGGGAACCAATCAGCCGTCCTTTAACCCTCATAGGTTACTGGACGGCTCTTTTTTCTGGACAAAAATAATTTTTAATGTATACTTGTCATAGTTTGTACCATCATTTGTCAAGGAAAGTAGAATGCCAAACTTACCAATCGAAGCCAAAACAGTGGGTCATTGCGATTATTGCCAGCAAGCAATTATCCATTATACCTCGGGGGAAAATGAAAAGCATCAAGACCCCAAAGAAAGAATGCACATCTCAAAGCAACCCGGCCTTAAAGGCACTTATCACTTTGGCTGTTTTATGACAAAGTGCCGTGCTAGCCGGTCAACAGGTTGCGCAATGCCCTCCGATTGGAGAACGGTAACTCCCGGATACTACTATGTAACTTCGGATTTCTAGGGACCAATCCCTCGCCGACAATTTATTTGTCGGTTTTTTTATTATTGACAAAAATCCTACATAATGTTATTATATTATGTTCTGAACATAAATAGTGCGAAACGCCATTAAAAAGTGTATTCGCTTCAACCCCAATCGAATTGAGGAAGTCATGAAAATCGTGACGATCGTTGTTCTGGCCATCTTCTTGGCCACTGCTGTCATTGTAGCCAGCCCTCTCGCAGAGTTGACTGCAGACATATTTTTCAGCCGATCACTGATCTACCATGCTGTGGCCGACTACTCCCGCTCCTTGGAATGGGAACAGTCCGATTACGGCAGCACCGGCCAAGGGTTCTACGACAGGTTCTTCGGCCAAGCCACATACCGCGTGGCTAAAACTCTGCCCTCGAAAGAAGAAGGCGACTTGAGCGTTCGCCGCCAATCGGTGATCGACAAGGCCAAAGCGATCTTTTACAAAAAGTCGCTAATGATCGCCATGTTCAAGAGCACGTTGATGCCCGTCATCATCGAAGCGGTAGTTAACTTTGATATCGTTGACAGCTGCCTCGTTGACCTCGCACTCTTTCGCAAAAATGTGGAGGGTTCGGCCTTCTCGGACAATACCGAATTCGGTAGAAACCTGACCCTGATGCGAAGTGAATTAGGGGAGATTCGCAAAATCCCCTGGGAACAACAAAGCAATGAACAGAGCGAAAGAATGTACGCCGTGCAGGACAGCATCCGTGAGCTTTGTAGAGCCAACCGCTACAACGAAAGCGACTACAAGATCGCCAAAAAATATCCAGAGCTTCGAAGGGCTACTCTGGAATGCATTGATGATCTTATTGCGGCGCTCAAAGAACGTCGGTAACCCTCACGATTGTTTCCAATCACCGGAACCTTTTGCAGTCGAACTAAACCCTCGGCTGCCTTTTTTATCTAAAAAGCCGTCGAGCGAAAGCATCGACGGCTTTATAAAAAAAATTTTCTTTTTAAATCAACAAGGCCACCAACAACAATGCCACCACATTCAAAATCTTAATCATCGGATTAATGGCCGGACCGGCAGTATCTTTATAAGGATCGCCAACCGTATCACCGGTAACGGCTGCCTTATGGGCATCACTGCCTTTGCCGCCAAAATTGCCGGCTTCAATATATTTTTTAGCATTATCCCAAGCGCCGCCACCCGAGGTCATAGAAATGGCGATAAACAAACCGGTAATTATGGAACCAACCAATAAACCACCCAAAGCAACAGGCCCTAATATAAAGCCAACCAAAATTGGGGCAACCACCGGAATTAAAGCCGGCACAATCATTTGTTTAAGCGCGGCCTTGGTAACCAAATCAACTGTTCTGGAATAATCCGGCTTGCTTGTTCCAAGCATGATGCCGGGATTATTTTTAAATTGTTCTCTAACTTCTTCCACCACGCTGCCGGCGGTTTTACCAACGGCCTCCATACTCATGGCGCCAAAAATATAAGGCAACACACCGCCGATAAATAAGCCAACCAGCACCAAAGGATCATTTAAAGGAAAGGCGAGCAACACACCTCGACTGGCAAATTCTTGAACATAAGCCGAAAACAAAACCAAAGCGGCAAGCCCTGCCGAAGCAATGGCATAACCTTTGGTAACGGCTTTAGTGGTATTGCCAACGGCATCCAATTCATCGGTAACTTTTCTAACTTCTTCATCCAAACCGGCCATCTCGGCAATGCCGCCGGCGTTATCGGTAATTGGGCCGTAAGCATCAATGGTAACAATAATACCGCACAATGAAAGCATGCTCATGGCGGCAATAGCCACGCCGTAAAGCCCGGCCAAATAATAGCTGGCTAAAATAGCGCCTACAATAACCAAAATCGGCCAACCGGTTGATTTCATAGAAACAGCCAAACCGCGAATAACATTAGTACCGTGTCCGGTAACGGATGACTCGGCGATAGATTTAACGGGAGAGTATTTGGTAGAAGTATAGTATTCGGTAATCACCACCATTAAAGCTGCTACCACTAAACCAACCAATGAAGCCAAGTACAATCTAACGGAATTATAAGGCACAACATCGGCCATTAACCATTGAGTGATCGGATAAAATAAAATGGCGGCCAAAACTCCGGCAGCAATTAAACCTTTGTACAACGAACCCATAATATTCTTGTTCTTGCCCAAACGAATAAACCAACTGCCGATAATCGAACAAATAATCGCGGCCGCACCAAGCATTAAAGGATAAATTATGGCGTTTTCATTGTTGCCAAAAACCAAGGCGCCAAGCAACATAGCAGCCACGCTGGTCACGGCATAAGTTTCAAATAAATCGGCGGCCATACCCGAACAATCACCAACGTTATCACCAACGTTATCGGCAATCACGGCTGGGTTGCGAGGATCATCTTCGGGAATTCCCGCTTCAACTTTACCAACCAAATCAGCGCCCACATCAGCGGCTTTGGTAAAAATACCTCCGCCCAAGCGGGCAAAGATGGAAATTAAACTGCCGCCAAAAGATAAACCAATTAAGGCCTGCACACTACCGCCCAAGGCGTAAAATCCAGCCACACCCAGCAAGCCCAAACCAACTACAAAAAAGCCGGTAACCGCGCCACCCTTAACAGCCACACCTAAAGCAGCGGCCAAACCATTCTTGGCGGCTTCGGCTGTTCTTACATTGGCTCTAATAGAAACATTCATGCCGATATAACCGGCAATGGCCGAAAGAATTGCTCCAACCAAAAATCCCAAAGCAATTTGGACATTTAAAACCAACCATAAAATAACAAATAAAACCAAAGCAATTACCGCAATGGTTTTATACTGCCTGTTTAAATAGGCCTTGGCGCCCTCTTGGATAGCGGCGGCAATTTCTTGCATCTTAGCCGAGCCGGTACCTTGCTTTAAAACCAACTTGATTAATATTCCTCCGTAAATGATAGCGGCTAAAGCGGCCGCCAAAGGTAAGATTAAAGTTAATGACATAAATTTTTGATTATGAATTAGGAATTTTAAAATTAATTTTCTTGGCTTGCTTCGTCCTTTTTAATTTCCTCAATTGTTTCTTCTACAACCGACTCTTCTGGGTTATTATTTTCCGCGCCCTCTTCTGTTGGCGGTAAAATTTCTTCGGCGCCTTCTATATCAATTCTGTATTCCGTTAACTTGGCAGCCAACCTAACGTTTTGGCCATCGCGGCCAATAGCCAAGGAAAGCTGATCTTCTTTAACTTTAACTAAAGCTGTTTTTCTTTCCTCATCAACTTTAATGCCTTCAACCTTGGCTGGCGATAAAGCGTGAGAAATAAATTTTTCAATATTTTTTGACCATTCAATGATATCGATTTTTTCTCCGCCCAATTCCGAAATAACCGTTTGCACTCTAGTGCCGCGTTGGCCCACGCAAGAACCAACCGGATCAATATTATCTTCGTGCGAAACCACAGCCACCTTGGACCGGCCGCCTGCCTCGCGGGCAATGGCTTTTATTTCCACGGCGCCGGATTCAATTTCCGGCACTTCGGTTTTAAATAATTCCCTAACAATATCCGGGTGGGTGCGGGAAATTCTGATTTCCGGACCCTTGGGGGTTTTTTCTACCGCGACGATTAAAAACTTTAAGCGCTGGCCCATGGTATAATTTTCCGAATAAATCTGTTCATCGGGAGGCATAACAGCCACTGCTCGACCGATATCCACCATAACCAAACGGCCTTCACGGCGTTGCACAATACCGCTAACCAAAGCGCCTTCGCGTTCCTTAAATTCTTCAAAAATAACATCGCGCTCTGCTTCACGCAAACGCTGGATAATTACCTGCTTGGCGGTTTGAGCCGCCATCCGGCCAAATTCCGAAGGCACTTCCAACTTGGTGCTAATTTCTTCACCGATTTTGGCTTTGGCTTTTAGTTCCTTGGCTTCGGAAAGCATGATTTCGGTTTTGGGATTAAATTTGCGCAGCGACTCTTCATCCACTTCTTCGCCGGCTTCTTTTTTTTCTATAAATTCCATGCGTTCTTTTTCCAATTCTTCCAAATCCATATCTTCTACTACCGTTTTAACGTCAAAAACTTCCATTTTATTGGTATCCAAATCAAAGGTAACTTTAATATTTTGGTTTTTTTGGCCAAAGTCCTTGCGATAAGCGGCCGCTAAAGCCGCTTCAATGGTTTCCAAAACGGAACCCACGGAAATATTTTTTTCTTCGCAAATCAACTGAATGGCATCTTGTATTTCGGACATTGTTTTGTTGGCTAATCAGCTGGTTGGCATTTTAGCCGGTTAATTTTGAATAAATTAAAAGCCAGTGTATTTAACACTAGCTTGTCATTATCTTAACAGGGTTTAAGCTATTTGTCAAATTCCTTATTTTTCTCTTTTAAGGAATCCAATTCAAACTCATCATTTAAAGAATAGGGCGTGTAGGGAGTAGGGCCAGGCACCCAATAATCAACATGCTCGGCTCTGGCAATGGCCTCACTTTTTAGCTGGTCCAAACCAGTGGCGGGCGCTTCAACAGAAACTGCTTCCTGTGGCTGTTGCCCAGTTGCTAAAGTTGAAGGTGCAATAACAGCTGACTCAAATTGACCGGCATGAGAAACGCTTTTTTTGCCAACCAATCTGCTGATTAAAAATCCTAAAACCAAAACTGCTAAAACAACCAAGCCAATCAGGCGATTGCGTTTGGCAGTGGCCTTAACCTGTTCGGCTAAAAACTCATTTTCCAAATATGCGCTTAAATCGTCAACCTGGCCAGCATTTTGCAAGTCCGTTAAATTACTGGCAGAGGGCCCTTGGCTAGGTAAAGTTTGCTGAACCGCTTGATCTTGGTCTTTGCTACCTGAATCATTTGACGCATCGGCAACTTGACCCGGCTCTTCGGCTTCCACAAAAACCCCGCCTTCAATTTGCCCCTGATTAACTTCTACCGTAGTTAAACTGGTGCTAGCTAAAACATTCAAACCATTATCAATAGATGGTTCTGCCACTTGGCTTAAATCCGATTCAACCGGCAAATCATTAATTACTGCTATTGGCTGTGGCTTGGGAACTGGAACGGTAAAATAAATATAAGCAGATTCTTTGCTTTGATCAAACCAACCTGGTTTTTCCGAATGAGCAATGGTATATAAATAATGCTTGCCGGGCTTAAGGTGAACATTGGCGGTTAAATAAAAACCGGCAAAATAATCTTCATGATCATACTGTTTAACACCAATTAATTCTTGGCCATCCAAATAAACCTTAACAACCGTTCTTTTCCAAGTTAAGCCAACCAAATTAATTTGGCCGGATGAATTAATGGAATTAATTTTTGGCAACAAAATCGTGGGAGAGGGTACTAAACAATTTTCCAAATGGCATTCACCTTGGGCGGCATGCGCGGCGGGCAAGTTAAAAGAAAAAATAAAAACGGCCAACAATGCCGGTAAAAAAAATATTGATAATTTGATAAAAATCTTTTTCATCATACGGAAATTGTATTTTCAACCAAAAAACCATTTGACGCAAGGGGATTAGATGGGAATAATATGTTAATAATCGAATCAACATGGCAATACAACGTAGGGCCAATTCATGAATTGGCCCTACAGGCACTACGCTACATCCATTATTATTTACAATTCCACATTTTGAAAATGCCTAATTTTAGCCGTTTTTATTTTTACATCCAATTCAACAACCACCAAATCAACTTGCCAGGATTTAGATCCTTTTTGCTGAGATAGATAGGTAAAAACAGCTCTTTTAATTCGTTGCCGTTTGCGCCAATTAAAACTTTCTTCCGCAAAGCCATAGTTTAAATTGGTTCTGGTTTTAACTTCAATAAAATACAATTTACGTCCTTTTTTACAAATTATATCAATTTCTCCGCCTTGGATATGAAAATTTCTGCAGATAATCAAAAAACCCTTTAAAATAAGAAGTTTTTGGGCGATTTCTTCTCCTAATTTACCTACCTGGCTTTGTTTGGACATATTTAATGGCTAATGTTAGCCAAAATTTAATCTTTTAGGTCTTAAAACACTTGACAACATTTAATTACTATGCTATACTACTATATTAGTGAATTTTGTGACCACGATTCTGCTTGTCGGCCTTTGACCTAACCTTTAGAGAAGTAGGGTTTTGTAGAGGCAGGGTAACCCTGCCTCTACAAAACCCTACTTCAAAACTGGCAGGCCTTAGGAATATGTTAAGTAAATGAGGGTTTTGTGCCCAAAATCATTTACAAAACAAGCAGAATTGTGGCCGCAATCCGATTTTTCGGCCAACGGCCGCATGCGGGCGAAAACCGCTTTTTGGCGATTATTCGCCCACTTCCCCTAGCTTGTTAAATACTAAATCACAATAAAGCTTACGTATTATCAGTCGATTCTTGTCAAAGATTAGTATAGTTAGTTAAGACATTTAACAAGTTAAGGGAAGGAATCTGTCCTTTACAATTCACAACGCCAGTATTTCTGGCAACACGCTTACCCGAGGCATGATATCGGGAATTGGGGAATGAAATGCGTTCAGTAATAATTATTCTGGCCGTTGCCATAATCGCAGCTACGGTTGATTGCGCGAATAATGGTGGGTTTTTAAAGACCCCCGACTCATTTGCCTTACAACAGCGATTAATCGCTGCAGACTCGGCGATGACACCTGTAATATTTACAGGGCATGGCACGCTTCGCAATAAGGGTGACGAATGGTTCACCGACGAAGAAAAAAGCAAAACCTCGGGAATGTATCTGGGAGTTCTTACGCCCAGTACCATCAACCTGAGAACAGGGAAACCTCTCTCGGCCGACTATTTAAAGTCGCTGGTTGGAAAACCACTGTTTCTCTCAGGCTATCTGAGAAAAACAAATCCAGACGCCCTCGTTCAACTGGGGCAAAAGTTGGAACTCGGCGCCATCTCGGTCCGAGAATCTATCGAAGACTAAAGTCTTTAAGGCGAATTGTTCTCAACACAGTTGAAACAATTCGCCTCTACCCTTAGCTTACTACTTAAACTTAATAAGCTAAGGGAAGGTAGTTGCACACTGACAATTCGTCAATCGGACCACGAATGGTCCAAAAATTCTGAGGAAGAAATGAATCGTCTGTTTACTTTCGTGGCGATCTTGATCGCCGTATTCGCCACTGTCAACCCGTCGCTTGCGGCCGGGTTCGGCAATTACGTTGTCACCGACTCCAAAGGTGAAATTATCGGGAAGGGCCGCGACTGGCCAAATACCACCGTTAATCTACCTGCGGGTTCGACTTTTACCTACACTGGCGCTATGGGCGACCGTGGCGGGAACAAGTCCGATTCCTGCTCAGTTCTCCTGGCTCTGCCCGATGGTGACTGGGAAAACATCTCTGTCACGGTTGATAAATGGGCCTGCAGACTCCAACAGAAATGGAGTTATGGCCAGGCCATTGAACCATGGCCCGGGGCCAATGCTGTTTATCCTCTGGATCGATTAATCGATCTTGGCGGAATAGACGAACTGCTACATCGTAATGGCTTCGGAGGTAGTATGATGTACCGCATACTTGCGGACAATCCAACGGCACAATGGTCGTGCCTTAATCCCGGTTTCCAAAACTGGGACCACAAAATTGACCATATAGTCAAAGTCACGGCGAAGAAAAACACCCGGATTCAAATTCCGGGGATCGGCGCCCGATTCTGGCTGGGATACTAAATCATATCTATAAGGTAATGGGAGCAGTACCTTCACCAAGCCTGCTCCACTCCCCTTAGCTTACTACTAAGATGTATTAATCTAAGGGAAGGAATGTATAATTAATCCGCTATCCAGCGGATTTTTTATTTTAATTTTCAAATTACAAATTATTGCGGTCATTTTTCCAATTAACCGGATTGTTTTTTATATATTGGCGAATACGGTTTAATGAATTTTCATCACGGATGATATGTTCATAATAATTACGTTGCCATATTTTTTTATCAATTGAATTGTTAAATACATGATTAATCCGTTTGGTTGTTTGATATTTATAATATCCAACAATTTGTCCCAACGTTGGTTTTGATAACGCCCGTAGGGGCGGGGTTATCCCGCCCAATTCGTTCATCCCGCCCTGTTTGTTATTATAATCATTATTTAATAAAACAATGTCATTGGGCGGGATAACCCCGCCCCTACGACAATCAATTATAATGATAAAATGAACGTGATTTGGCATAATAACCGATGCGTCAATTTTTACGTTTTCAAAATGTTGTTCAATTATTAATATATATTTTTCAATAATAATCCCTGTTGGTGATAATTTCATTTCATCGTTTTTAATTTCACCAAAAATTAATTCGCGTTTATAAGAACAAATCGTCACAAAATAATACCCCGTTCCGGAATAATCATATGCTGGCAATCTAATTGATTGACGATTGTAAATTGTTGGATTATATTTCATAAAATAAAAACAGGATCAAAAATATTTTGACCCTGTTTTATATTAATTTAAATTTCTATAATCTACGGAATATACTTCAGCAATTCATCCTTATATTTTTTTTCAGCTTTTAATTTTGGCAAATCAACTAATAAATATTTTAAAATAAAGCCCAGCCAGACCAAACACACCAACAACCATAAGCCCAAAAAAAATCTCATACCCAAATACGGCAAACGCTGTTGTTTGAAAAATAATAAAATTAAGCCAACAATGCCAAAGCTTAAACCAAAATTTCCTAATTTTGACCAAACCTTGATAACCAACTTGTTGCCTAATTTTTGAGAACGCACCAGGGCAAAAATACCAAAAACCAAACAAGCAATAAACAAGCCGCCAAAAAGCCAGTAAGCCACCTGGTAAAAAGGCAGGGGATAAACATCAAACCAAAAGGATAATTGTAGCAATCTAGTCATGCTGGATATTTTAGCTAATTTTAAAAAAAATGCAAGGGGGTAAAATAATAAACCATAATCTATAATCCATTTTCGGGCAGGCTACATGAATTATTATTTATGAATCATGAATCATTAATTATTTTTGAAACACCAAACCATAATGGTTTGCACCGGCTTCAAATTCTTTTATTTTGGTAAAGCCGGCTTCGGTTGCCAAGCGTTCGGCATCGGCTTGAGAAATCCGCAAATTAACAGCCGGCCCGATTGGCCCGCCGGTTGGCTTCCATTCTACCATTAATAATTTGCCCTCGGGTTTAAGCAATCGGCTGGCTTCTTGCAAAATTTCCACGTGCTTTTGTGATTGAAATAAAATATTAATCAGCAAAGCGTAATCCACCGGTTCATCAATTTTAGCCGCGCCAACAATTTCCAAATTAGTCCAAATGGTTTTGATGTTTAACAACCCTTCTTGCCTGGCCTTGCCTTCTACCGCCGATAAAACATCTTTTAAAATATCGCAAGCATACACCCGACCCTTATCACCAACCAGCTTGGCCGCTTGCAGAGCAAAAAAGGCCATAGAGCCCACGCCCAAATCGGCCACGCGCGAGCCATAAGCAATTTCCAAAACATCCTTTAAAATGTATTGGGCGTCTAACAATTCTGTTCCGCCCGGGTAACGTTGGTTGTCCATAGCCGTATTATATCATAATCGGCTATTTAAAAAAACAAAACGTTCCACATGGAACGTTATTGGCTCTTGGGTTCTTTTTATTTGGTTATTTTTGATTCATGGCCTTAACAATTCTTTCTATCCCCAAAATATAAGCAGCCGTACGAGGCGTAACCCGGTGCTTTTTAATGATGCGACACATATCGTTAAAACTGGCTACCATGATTTTTTTTAATTTTACAAAAACTTCCTTTTCCGTCCAGTGCTGGTTTTTTTTATTTTGCAGCCATTCAAAATAGGAAACCGTAACTCCGCCGGCATTAGCTAAAACATCCGGCAAAATCATTACCTTGTTTTTTTCCAAAATTTCATCCACATCCGGATTTAAACCGCCATTGGCCAGCTCTAAAATAATTTTGGCCTTTATTTTTTTAACGTTGCTTTTATTAACTTGATTTTCTAAAGCAGCTAAAACCAAAATATCAGCGGGCAACTCCAATAATTCTTGGTTAGAAATATGCTTGTAGTTTTGGCAATCGCAAACCGAGCCGGTGCAGTAGCAAGAATGGATTTTGCCGTGCTCTCTTTTGGAAAGCATCACATTTTCGGGATTCATACCCAAACCCCTTAAATCAACAATTCCGCCTTGTGAATCCGATAAGCCAATAATTTTGTAACCGGCTTTATACATAAGCTGAGCCACATGATAACCGGCATTGCCAAAACCCTGAATAACAACGGTTGATTTTTTAGGTTGCAATTTAATTTTTTTAGCCAACTCGCTTAAAATATAAAATCCGCCTTGAGCGGTAGCTGTTTCGCGCCCGGCCGAACCGCCATTACCAAGCGACTTACCGGTAATCATGGCTAAACTTTTTTTACCGACAAGCTTGGAATATTCATCAACCATCCAATCCATAATCTGCGGAGTGGTATAAACATCCGGCGCGGGCACATCCAAATCCGGTCCTAAATTATTTTTAAACGCACCCACCCAGGCGCGCGATAATCTTTCCACCTCTGCCACGCTTAACTTTTTTGGATCAATTTTAGCTCCGCCCTTACCACCGCCCATGGGAATATTTACCACGGCGCATTTAATGGCCATGAGTAAAGCCAAAGTTTTTACTTCGGCAATGTTGGCATTAGGATGAAACCTAATCCCGCCCTTAAAAGGACCGCGCGCGTTATTAAATTGCACCCGATAAACTTCCACTAATTTCTTTTTACCGTTATCCAAAGACAAAACAATTTTTTTGTTTAAAATCCTTTGCGGGGTAGAAAGTTTTTTTACCGTTGTTGGCTTCAATTTTAAAATTTTTGAAGCAATTTGAACTTGCGCAATGGTCTGTTTAAAAATATTGGCCATAAAGTTTAAAGCAAGCTGTTTAATTTTTCCATCAACAGATCCTTGGATTGCAAACCCATTAACCGTTCCACCGGCTTGCCGCCTTTAAAAATAATTAAAGTGGGAATGCTCATTACCTGATATTCGCCGGCTGTGGCCCGCGAAGCATCAACATCCAAAGCCAACACCTTGGCTTTGCCTTCATACTCTTTGGCTAATTCTTCAATAATCGGCGCTTGCATCCTGCAGGGCCCACACCATTCGGCAAAAAAATCCACCAGTACTGGCTGGTCGCTTTGCAAAACTTCTTTTTGAAAATTCTGGTCTGTAAGTTCCATATAGTTAATTGCTAATGGTTAATGATTAATAAACTGATAAGTGATAAAGATAATTAACCCGCCAAGTTTTTTTTCAAACTCGACGGGCTAATACATTATAGTCCATAAAAATTAAGAAGTAAAATTTTCCTTCAAACATTGACATTTTCCCTATTTTATGCTAATATTAAAAGTTAAAAATAGGCCTAAATCAGGCCTAAAATTGCCCTTTGTCAATTGATGTAGAAACAGTGCCTTTGGTAGGGCCTATTTGCTTTTTAAGAATAGAAGTCAGACAGGCCTTACCAAATAATGCTTCTTGGAACAATTCTAGAAGAGAGATCGAAACACAATCCCAATTTCGGGAGTTAGGATGTCTGACAATCACGCGACTGACTTGGAAAAACTTTCCCAGCAGTCAATCTGGCGATGCTTTATGGAGCTTTCCGCTATTCCGCGGAATTCCCATGAGGAAGATAGAGTCATCGACTTTATCAAAAAGAAGGCAACGGATCTGGACCTCTCATGGCAAAACGACGCTCACAACAACCTAATGGTTTGGGTTCCTGCTTCGGCCGGATACGAAACCTCGCCAACAACCTGTCTTCAGGCGCACGTGGACATGGTCTGCGTCGCCACCAAGGGAGTGGAACACGACTTCACCAATGATCCCATCGATGTTATCCGTGAGGGCAATCTGCTCAAAGCGAATGGCACGACTCTCGGCGCTGACAACGGCTTTGGAATCGCCATGATGCTCGCCATCATGGAAGGAGAGGATGAACATGGTCCACTGGAGTTGGTCTTTACGACTGACGAAGAAGACGAATTGTCCGGAGCCAATAATCTCGGATTTGAACTAACGGCGACTTACCTCATCAACCTCGACGCCGAGGAAGACGACTCTATTACCGTTGGTTGCGCCAGCGCTACCACAATCAAAGCCGAGTTGTCTTTAGCATGGCAACCGGTCGAACAAGGCGATGGCGTGTTTCAAATCAAAGTGTCAGGATTGCCATCTGGCCATTCCGGCCTGGTCATCCATGAAAATCGGTCAAACGCTATCAAAGTACTAACCGACCTGCTCATACACTTTGTACCGAGCATCGGACTGATCGAAATCAATGGCGGTTTGCGCGACAATGTCATCCCGGCCGAAGCCATGGCAATTATTACCGTACCCAAAGAGTTGGAAAACGATTTGAGAACGGCGATTGAACAGTCAAACGCCACCATCTCTATGAAGCCCCTCGACGTTTCGGCAACATACATTCTGACCAAGCAGAGCGAAATCGATCTGATTGCGCTGCTCAAGAATTTGCCGCATGGAGTTCTTAAACGCCATCCTGAACTGGATTCGGTTGAAACATCGGCCAACCTGGCCAAGATCACCGTTTCGGAAAAGGGAGTAGAAATTCTGCTGAGCGTTCGGAGCTGCAGCCAAGTAGGCGAAGACGCAGTCGTACTTGACATCGTAAACACGTTCCGGACAGACTTTGATCCTGAAGAATTCGGAATCGAACACCTCTCTCCGCCATGGCGACCCAACCTCGACAGCAACCTTTTGGCCAAAGCCAAAAAAATCTATGGCATATTCTACGGAAAACCGCCAAAAATCAACGTGATGCACGCCGGCCTCGAGGCAGCCATTCTGGTTCAAAATTACCCTTCAATGGAAGCGATCTCGATCGGACCAAACATCTTCGACGTTCACACGCCGCAAGAAAACATTGAGATTGACTCGGCTGAACGCTGCTGGGAATTTCTCACAGCACTCCTCGCTTCTCTCTGATCATTTCTACATCATCAACCCTTGTGACTTAATCGCTATCATCAAGCTTAGCTCGATCAAGCGACCACAGTCCAATCTAACCCGCGACCACATCTGTTCACTTGAACATGTGGTCGCTTTTTTTAAAAAATGAGGGTCTAAAAAACTTGACTTTATTGTCATTTTATGCTAATATTAAAAGTTAAAAATAGACCAAAATTTGGCCTAAAACAGTACTTTGTCAATTGATGTAGAAACAATCCATTTGATAGGGCCTATTTGCTTTTTAAGGATAGAGGGCAGGCAGGCCTTACCAAATCATATTTAAGAAATAATCTTTGAAGAAGGCCAAATCAAAACAATAGGACTTATTAATGAAAAGATTACTTATCGTTCTCATTGTGATTATTTTGCTGATTGGCCTTGCTAAGACAAATTGGGACCCATTCCATCGTCAACGTGACTTTATCGTCACGCAGCATGACCTTAATGGCAAAACAATTAAATGTTGGGCGATTAGAAAGGGTCACCTAACCACCACGGACAAACGCTTGGCATGGACAGACCCTTTAACCGGTGCAATGGTTGAACTTTCCGAACAGTGGGATTTCGCCATTGTTCATCAGGAAAATTTTGCTGAGGCGGCAAAAATACTGGGCGTTGAGCTGGAAAAAATTCAGAATGGAAAATACGTCGAGTAAATTCCGAAGTCTGAACAAACCACAGCAAATACTGTGAATACAGACGGGTCTGACAAAATAACGCTCAGCCCACATTATACCACATCAATTTACCAGGCCTAAATCGCGATCACTTGCGACCACAGCCCGAACAACCCTGCGACCACCTCTGTTTATTGAACATGTGGTCGCTTTTTTAATCAAAAAAAAGCGGAATCAAATTAATGACTCCGCAAAAACATAAATCGCGATGATGTTGGTAGTTTGTCAGCATGACTGAAATATTCCAAATACTATGGCAAGTATAAGGAGAATCCGGAAATACTTCTTAAAAAGCAAACCAACCGCGATTATAAAACCCCAGATGATAATGAACATTCCACTCCCAGCAATGACTTTATTTGATTACTTTCATCCTATACCCTATTCTTTTTAATAGCAATGATTATTTTACGACATCCCGATGTTCCGACTTTAGGTCGGAAATCGGGATCCCGATTTCGCCTTTGGCGAACATCGGGACTCTACTTATAACATTTCAAGACGCTTAATTATAGCTAATACTAAATAAAATATAATATCCTTCATTAAAAATACCCATCAATTGTTCCACGTGGAACATTTTTTAATGCTAGTATTTAAAAACTAAAAAACAGACCTAAGTCCGTCATTATTCATTATTCAAAATTCATTTTTACTCCTAATCGTTCATCACAAATAAAATTGAAAAAAACAGAGTGAAAGCGCCAAGGGCAATAATACCCGGTAATTCATAATCAACACCCCAAAACAAATTTGTTACCAAAACAACCATGCAAAGCACATAACAAATGCCAACTAGAACTGCTAAATAATACTTTGCCCACCTGGTATTCATATGACTATAATTATATCAAGATTTTTTATTCTTTGCCAGCTAGATACTTTTCCGCTTCCAAAGCAGCCATGCATCCTAAGCCGGCCGCGGTAATAGCTTGGCGATAACGCCAGTCCGAAACATCACCGGCTACAAAAACGCCCTCTATTTCTGTTAAAACATTGTTTTTTGGCTGAATATAGCCAAGTTTGACTAATTCCAACTGACCAACAAACGGCTCGGTGTTAGGAATATGGCCAATGGCCATAAATACGCCGTCGATTGCCATGACGGCGCTTTTTTGCGTCTTGCTATTGACAATTTTGACATTTTCCAGTTTAGATACTCCAGAATACTCTATAACTTCCGAGTTTAGTAAAAATTCAATTTTAGGATTTTTCTTGGCTCTTTCCAACATAAATACCGAGGCCTTAAATGAGTCGCTTCGGTGCACAATATACACTTTTTGGGCGAATTTTGTTAAAAAGTTGGCCTCTTCCATAGCCGAATCTCCCCCGCCAATAACCATAATTTGCTTGTTACGGTAAAATGCGCCGTCGCATGTGGCACAAGTATGCACTCCTTTGCCTAAAAATTCCTCTTCTCGGGGTAATCCTAGCATTCTGGATCTGGCACCGGTTGCAATAATAACTGCCTCGGCTTCATATTTAGCTTTTTCTGTAGTAACAATTAAGGGTTTTTGGCTAAAATTAACGGAAATTATCTGTTCAAAAACCAGTTTTGCGCCAAATTTTTGCGCTTGAAGGCGCATGTTTTGCACTAAATCAGGCCCCATTATGCCATCAACAGACCCCGGCCAATTTTCTACTAAAGTTGTAGTTGTCAGCTGACCGCCGGGCTGTTTTCCCTCTAAAACTAAAGGAGCCAGATTAGCTCTGGCTGCATAAATGGCCGCTGTTAACCCAGCAGGACCGGAACCTATGATAACAAGCTTTTCCATAGGAGTTAATATATATCAAACTCTGCCTTTCGATTCGCTGCGCTCACTCAAGGCACCATTCGACCCCAAAAACGAGTGGTTGAAATCCGAGATTTAGCGAGGATGGAAACCATGAGCGACCATGAACCGCAAGGTTCATGGGAGTCGAATGGTGGACCCAAGCGGGCTTGAACCGCTGACCTTCTGCATGCCATGCAGACGCTCTAGCCAACTGAGCTATGGGCCCATGATGTTGTAAATAATACTGCAATTTTATTAAAAAATCAAGTTTATGATTTTTAACTATTTTTACCCAATGCTGGTATCCCGATCAGGAATCGAACCTGAATCTAGACGTTAGGAGTGTCTTGTTCTATCCATTGAACTATCGGGACACAAAATGTTCCACGTGGAACATTTTTAAGAAAAAAATATATCTAAAAAGATAAATTTGGCTAATCTTGAGCAAAAAAATGTGTCGTAAAACGTTTAGAACAATTTTTGGGCCAAGGAGTCAATATAACCCGTTTTAACGTTAACTATAGTCAAAACAACTAGAGCAACTATAATTAGGCCAAACAAGCTTAAAACTCTGACAATATTTTTTTGAAGGTCTTGATGCATAGTTTTAAATTCTTCATCACTATAATATAATTCTTCTTGCTTGTCCACCTTTTATTAACTTTGACAGAATGCTTAACTTTAATTAGAATTCAACTGCTTCTACCCAAAGGAAGTAATAACCATTAAATTAATTATAAACTTATGTTTAAAGACGAACCAAACAAACAAAATAAAAATGCCGAAACCATAATCGGCCCCTCAGTAAAAGTAGAAGGTGATTTTATCGGCGACGGCAATGTGATTGTTGAAGGCATTGTTGTTGGCAATTTAAAAACCAAGGATCATTTAACTGTAGGTGCCGAAGCCAAAATTCAAGCCGAAGTGGAAGCATCAAGCGCACATATTGCCGGCGAGGTTAGCGGTAACATTAGCGTTACCGGAGAAATAGTTTTAACTTCAAGCGCTAAAATTAAAGGCGATATTTCGGCCAGCTCAATTTCTATTGAACGCGGGGCGCAAATTAACGGCCGAGTAAACATGGGCGGCAATCGCAAGCCGGAGTTGGTAGAAAAAGCTGAAGGCAAAAAATAATATTTATGTATCTCTACATTTACGATACTTTTTTAAGCAACAAAAAATATTATACCTTGCTTAATAAAATAGAAAATCGTTTGGCCGACTTGGAAATCAAGGGCCGTATTTGCCGTTTGAATATTTTAAAAAATATGAAAGAGGTGATTGAAGACGGCATCAAACAGGGCGTGGATACGGTGGTAGCGGTAGGTGATGATTTAACCTTTAGCAAAATAGTTAACATTATTGCCGAATTAAATATTACCTTGGGTATTATTCCGGTTGTTAAAAGCAAAATTGCCGAAATCTTGGGAGTACCAACTGGTGAAGCGGCTTGCGATATTTTAGCCCAACGCTTAACCCAAAAAATCGATTTGGGTAAAATTAACAACCAATATTTTGTGGATTCGGCCACCATTAACGATAGCAATGTTATTTTGACTTTTGATAAATTTCAAATCAGCCCGGTTTCCAAAAACGCGCTGGTTAGTATTTGCAATTTGGGCTTTTTGGCTGATAACCAATCAATTTACAAAGAGCGCCTATCTAACCCCACCGATGGTTTATTGGAAGCGGTTATCGCTCCAATTAAAGCCACTTTATTTAGCCAAAAATTAAAACAACAAAGCATTTTTCCTTTTAAAAAAATCCATATTGGCAGCAAGGGCGATCCCATTACGGTTACCATTGATCAGCAGGCGGTTTTTAAAACGCCGCTCGAGGTAGCTGTGGCGCCAAAAAAATTAAAGGTGGTGGTTGGCAGTAAAAGGTTATTTTAAAAAAGTAAGATAAAAAAATATGTGGGACCTTGATTAATCAAGGCCCCACATTTTGTTATTGGTAATTTTTTTGGCGCCAATTAATTTATCACCTCAACCTTGTTAGCCATTTTTTTTAAAAACCCAGGCCTGCTGGGCCACGCCAAAAACCGTAATCAATAGCCAGTAAAAGGTTAAACCGGCCGGCAATGAGGCACCGATAAACACCGTAATCAAAGGCATAAAATAAGTCATCTGCTTATTCATAATGGCCATGGCGTTATTGGCTCCGGGTTTGCTAGAAAGGGCGCTTTTGCCCATCATAATTTTAGATTGCCAAAACTGAGAAGCGCCGGCTAAGATGGCCATGATAACACTGGGCTGGCTTAAATTAAGCACACCCAAAGAAACGGGATTAATGGTAGTTGGATTGTAAATAAAAGAATAAACCAAATCCAAACTGCCACTGGATAAACCCACTCTAAAAACCTGATACACGGCAATTAAAAAGGGGAGTTGCAACAGCAAAGGTAAGCAGGAAGAAAACGGACTGACTTTTTCTCGTTTATATAATTCCATTAAAGCCGGACCCATTTTTTCTTTGTTGTCTTTATATTTTTCTTTAAGCTCTTCTATCTTGGGCTGGATTTCTTGCATGGCTTTTTGCGCTCTAATGGATTGGGCAAAAAACGGCCATAAAATAACTTTAACAAAAATCGTTAGAAAAATAATTGCCAAACCAATATCATGGCTCGGCACAATATTATAGAAAAAAACCAAAATATTAAATAGTGGTTGGTAAAGAATGGTGTGATAAATATTAAATAGCATAAAAAAATTTCTAATATTAAATTTTATCTACTCCGCCCGGATGAAACGGGTTGCACTTTAAAATTCTTTTAACGGTTTTTAAACCGCCCTTAAATAAGCCAAACTTTTCAATCGCCTCATAACCGTACTGGGAACAATGCGGATAAAACCTACAAAAACCGTGAGGGTGTTTATCTTTAAGCCAGCCGGTGTCGGGTGATAAGGTGGCCTGATACAAACGAATTATTTTTAAAACCAGAGCTTTCATAATTTCAAACTAATCTTTGATCTTTGATTTTGAATCCCTTTCCTTTAATGGAGACAGTAACTTCGCTTTATCAAACAATTCGGCCAAATCGCTTTCTAAAGTTTGATAATCTTTATCAATTGCCTCTTTTTTAACTACGATCATTAAATCAAAACCCGGCTTGATCTTATCCAGATGAAGCCGGATAATTTCGGTTAACCGCCTTTTAATGGTATTGCGCACCACGGCCTTTTTGCTGGTTTTAGCTGAAATAACAATGCCAAAACGGCTGCTGAGCTCTTTATTGGCCAAAACCTTGCCGTTAAAGAAAGTGGAATACGCTGGTTTGCCTTTTTGAGCCAAGCGTTTAAAATCATTTTCCAAAACTAAACGTTGGTCGCGCTTAAGCATTAATTATTTGGATTTAACGGTCAGTTTTTTCCGGCCCTTGGTGCGACGCCTTTTTAAAACCTTTTTCCCGGCCTTGGAAGACATTCTCTTTCTAAAACCATGGGTCTTGGCTCTTTTTCTTTTTTTGGGCTGGTAAGTTCTTTTTGTTGCCATAGAGTTAAATTAATATATTAATTGTTCTTATACTAACAATTTTTAGGCATTAAGTCAATGAGAAAGAAGTTTAAAATAATCGGGTGAAAAAACCTATTTATTATTGTTAAAAAACAATTCACACTTTATAAACAGTTAATGCACTAACAAGGGATATTTTGCTATTTTTCCATTTGTGTTAATATAGAACGGTCTTATTTCTCCAACTAAAACAAAATAAAAACATGAACAACGAACAACTGTGGCAAGCCGTTTTAGGCGAATTAGAACTCTTAATCAGCAAAGCCAACTTTACCACCTGGTTTAAAAGCACTTTTATCGTCTCGCTGGAAAACGAGCTGGTGGTTATTGCCGCCCCCAATGCTTTTACCAAGGCCTGGCTAGAAAAAAAATATGCCGAGCAGATTTTACAGGCCCTAAAAAATATTACCAACGAGGGTGTTAAAAGGGTTAACTTTACCGTAGAAACAAAAAAGCCGGCTTCGGGTAAACAGTTGGTTGATGCCGTAGCTCCCAGGACCCAGCCGACAAACCCCGAAAATAACGACAACCCTAATTTAAATAAATTCGGCTTAAACGAAAAATATACTTTTGAAAACTTTATCGTGGGTAAAGGAAACGAACTGGCGCACGCGGCCGCCAGGGCCGTAGCGCAAAAATTAGGCCAGACCTACAATCCTCTATTTATCTACGGTGGTGTTGGTTTAGGTAAAACCCATTTGGTCCAGGCAGTAGGTAATGAAATCCTACTTAACAATCCGAAGTTAAAAATTCTTTACATCAACAGTGAAAAATTTACCAATGATTACGTTCAGGCCATTAAATCCGGCCAAACCGAAAACTTTAAAAAGCAATATCGCACCGTTGATGTTTTGTTGGTTGACGATATTCAATTTATTTCCGGTAAAGAACAAACCCAGGAAGAATTTTTCCATACCTTTAATGCTCTTCACCAAAACAACAAGCAGATTATTTTAAGTTCCGATAGGCCGCCAAAGGCAATAGGCGATGTGGAACAACGCTTAATTTCGCGTTTTGAATGGGGGATGACGGCCGATATTAGCGCGCCTGATTTTGAAACTAGAATCGCTATTTTACAAGCCAAGTGCCAAGAAAAAAATTACTTTTTGGATCCGGAAACCATAGCTTTTTTGGCCGAAAACGTCCAAAACAACGTACGTGAGCTGGAGGGCGCTTTAAATAGGATAATCGGCTACCATGACCTAAATAACACCCAGCCGACCCTAGAATCCACCAAGCAGGTCTTACAAGCTCTAACAGCATCCAGCCCCAAGGGCAATTTAACACCTAAAAAGATTTTGCAGGCGGTTAGCACTTATTTTGACGTTTCCATAGAAAATATTGCCGGCAGTTGTAGGCGTAAAGAAATGGTTACACCCAGGCAAATTGTAATGTATTTAATGAGAGAAGAAATTAATTCCTCCTATCCTTCTATTGGCCAGGAGCTTGGTGGCCGTGACCACACCACTGCCATTCATGCTTGTAATAAAATAAATGATTTACTAGCTAGAGATGAAAAATTAAAAAATGATATTTTTTTGATCAAGCAAAGATTGTATCACAACTAATTGTTGTTTAATTTCTTTTGTAAAAGTTGAGGATAAATTAATAACAAAGATGTTAATTAACTAAGTATGGGGTGTTAAAAAATAATTTAGTTATACCCACAAAAAAATAAAAATAAAAGTTATCCCAAAGTTATTAAAAAATAACTACAGTTATCCCAACAATTAATAAACAGTGTGGTTTAAAAAACAACCAATAAATCCGAGAGTTAAATAATGTTTTCAACTTCTCCCCACCCCTTATTATTATTACAATCAATTATATATTTAAAATAAAAGGATTATGAAATTCACATGCACACAGGAAAATTTAAACAAAGGTTTAATGACGGTTGGCCATATTGCCAATCGCAATCTAACCCTACCGATTTTAAATAATGTTTTAATTAAAGCTACTGGTGGAGCAGTTACTTTAAGTACCACCAATTTGGAAATCGGCATTACCGCTTCGGTTAGAGGGAAAATAGAAAAACCAGGAGAATTTACTGTGCAAGCCAAATTGATTGCCGATTACGTTAATTTATTGCCGCGGGAAAATATTGAACTTGATCTGGAGGGCGATGTTTTGAATATAAAATGCGGTAACCACAAAACCAGTGTTAAGGGTATTGGTGCGGGAGAATTTCCTTTGATTCCGGAAATGGAAAAAGAAAAAATGATTTCATTAACATCGGCTGATTTAAAAAGCGCGCTTTCGCAAGTGATTTTTACCGTAGCGATAGATGAAACTAGGCCAGAAATAAGCGGAGTTTTGTTTTATTTTAGCGGAAAAAATCTAACCATTGTGGGTACTGATAGCTACCGTTTGGCCGAAAAGAAAATTGCTTTTAAAGGTGAGGTTTTGGGAGAAAAGAAAATTATTATCCCCTTAAGAACTTTACAAGAACTTTATCGTATTTTGACCGATGGTTCTGGTGCGGAAGTTTTAGTTTATACCAATGATAACCAAATTTTATTTAAAATCGGTGAAGAGGTGGAATTAACTTCCCGCTTGGTTGAAGGCCAATATCCCGATTACCAGCAAATAATCCCCACTGACTGCCGAACAAAAGCTAAAGTAAAAACCCATGAATTAATTAGGGTGATAAAGAGCGCCTCGCTGTTTTGTAAGCCCGGCATTAATGATGTTAAACTGTCTTTTATTCTTTCAAAAAACGAGCTGGTGGTTAGTTCCATTAACAGCTCGGTTGGTGAAAATATTGCCAAGGTAGATGTAGAAATAACCGGCACCGACAATGAAGCGATTTTTAATTACCGTTATCTTTTGGATGGCCTTAATAATTTGCCCAGCGACGAGGTAATGATAGAATTGGTTTCCAATAGCGCGCCGGGAATTTTAAAACCGGTTAAGGATGGTGATTATTTATATATTATCATGCCGATCAGGCAGTAAAGAAAACAAAAAATCCCGTAAAACCATTTTTACAAACCATCGTAGAGACGCACAATTGTGCGTCTCTACATTGTTTAAACCAATGTGATGATAAACGGGATTTTTTGTTTTTTAAAGATATTTTAATTTTCCCTTAACCTGATTAATTGAGGCGTAATGTTTATTTTGTAAAATGGTGGTTAATTCCCGATTGATTCTTTTAAAACAACCAACGCCTTGTTCTTGGAAAGCAGTGCCCACTTGCACAGCGGAGGCGCCGGCTAACAGGAATTCAAAAGCGTCCTGACCGCTTGAAATGCCCCCCACACCGACGATAGAGATTTTTTTAGGTAAGAGTTCGTAAAAGATTCTTACGTTCGCCAGAGCCGCCGGTTTGATGTATTGGCCGCCTAAACCGCCCAGGCCGTTTTTTGGTTTAATTATCGGCTGTTCTTTACCACCATCAATTACCAAGCAGTTCCCTAATGAATTGATGCAGGTTACAAAAGAAATGGGGTATTTTTTTATAATTTTAGCAATTTGCTGTTGGAAAGAAAGATCAAAATAAGCCGGTAATTTTATGCCCAAAGGTTTTTTACCCAATCGACTAATTTTTTTTAATATTTGTTCCACTGATTTAGGGTCGTAAGCTATCTGCGGTTTGCCGGCAATATTAGGGCAGGACAGATTAACTTCAATGGCGTTAACATCACTTTGTTGAAAGGCCTTAACCATAATGGGAAAGTCAGCGGCGCATAACCCGGCCACGCTGGCGAAGATCGGCTTTTTATATTTTTTTAAAACAGGGATCATTTTTAAATATTCCTGGTAGCCCAAATTTGGCAAGCCCATGCTTTGGATAGAGCCATAAGGAAGGCGCGCGTATCTTGGCTCTTTATTCCCGGTTCTAGCTTCCAGTGTACAGGATTTTATCATAATCGCCGATGAATCCGATTGGCCAATTACTTTAAGTTCGGGGAGCGTAACATCGCAGGGGCCCGAGGCGTTAAAGACAAATGATTTAAGTTTAATACCGGCAATAGTTGCGGGGTAGTTCATGGTTATTCCAAATTAATATTTATTTCTGGGCCAACCAAAGTTTGCCCATTATTATCAATTAACACCGGGTAAAGTTTATACTTGCCAACTTCAGGGATTTCCGACCAAGAAACGCTGATTTCGTTTTCAGTCCCGGGTTTTTTAAAGGCCAGCCAATGGGCGCTGGCTTCACCGGGTTTTTGATAATAAAAATCCGCTTTGCTGATTTTTTCCGGCTGGTTAACATTAATAGTTAACATTAATGGAAAGGTTGAGCGGTTAATGGTGCTGTTAGCGGTTGGTTTTTGCCAAGCAACGTTTAAATAATCAGCTCGGTCGATTGTTACCTTTACTTCAGCTTGATCCACATTGCCCAAATCATCATAGGCCTTAACCACTAAGTTATGTTGGCCGTTTATGCCTATGCTGGGCAAATCAAAAGATTGGTTAAAGGGTTCTTGGGTTAAAATGCCGATCATTTTATCACCAAAGTAGTATTCAATTTTTTGAATGCCCCTGGGAGCAGAAGCCGTTAGTTGAAAAGATATGGTTGCTTGATTGATGGTGTCGCCATCTTTGGGCGAAATCAAACTTAAACTTGGCCGATCGCTTAACCGATGCAAATTATCCTGATCGGTCGGCGGTAGTTCATTGGTAATATTATGCTCTTTGGCCCACTTGGCAACCGGTTCCTCCCAAGCATTGTATTGTTCATCTTTAGCCGGGTCTGACGGGATTGGCCCTAGCGGATCTTCTTTGTTAACATAATGTAAAATATCGTGCGCCTGCTTAAAAGTTTTTTCTTCAACCAATTGGGGCGGAGTAGCTTCGGTAGCAAGCATCCCTGTTGATTTATCAATTTTAACTTTAACTCCGCCAGCATCGCCGCCCAGCATGGGTTTACTTGGAATAGAGTAAGTTGGTTTAACAAAACCTTGTATTGGTAAATTGGCATTGGCCGCTTTCATGAATTTTTGCCAAATCGGCGCCGCAATTTGGCTGCCATCAGCGCCTTTTTTCATGGCCGTGTTATCACTATTGCCCACCCAAACTCCTACGGCAATCTGTGGAGTATAACCTAAGGTCCAGGCATCATGATAATCGTTAGTGGTGCCGGTTTTGGCGGCTACCGGCCGATCTCCCAAAGTTAAATAATTACTGGAGCCGAAAATAAAAGATCGGGCATTGTTGTCGGATAAAACATCGCTGGTAATTCTGGCAATGGCGGGTTCAATAACTTTTTGGGCATGAGGAGTTTGGAATTCTTCCAGAATATTTTTTTGATTATCTTCCAATTTTAAAATGGCACTGTAAGGCATTTTTGCGCCCTCGCGGGCCAAAGTAGCGTAGGCATTGGTATGTTCCAACAATTTAACTTCACCACCGCCCAGCACCAAAGAAAAACCAAAACGGCTGCGATCGCCCAAAGTGGTGTAGCCCAAATTATCAGCCAGATTTAAAACATTATCCGTGCCGGTTAAGTAAATCATTTTAACAGCCGGAATATTTAACGAACCGGCCAAGGCCATTCGCAGCGAAACCGGCCCGTGCTCTTGTCCATCGTAATTATGAGGCGTGTAAGGCCCTTGGGGCGTAATAAAATTGGTTACTAAATCATAGACCATGGTTTCGGGCACATAGCCCTTGGCAAAAGCCGCCGTATACACAATGGGTTTAAATGAACTACCCGGCTGGCGCGGAGAAATGGCCACATTAACTTGGCCATCAATGGTATCGTCAAAAAAATCTTTGCTGCCCACCATGGCTAAAATTTGCCCTGTTTTTACATCAATAGCCACCAAGGCGGCATTGCCGGCATCAAAATTAGTTAAGTTTTTCTCGGCCTGTTCTTTAATAATCGTTTCGGCCTGCTGTTGCAAATCAAAATCCAGGGTGGAAATTATTTTCCAACCACCCTGCTCAACCAAAGCATCGCCGTATTTTTCGGCCAATAATTCTTTAACAAAAAACACAAAATGCGGAGCAATGATTCCTTCAATCCGGCTTTTAAAAGTTATTTTTTCGGCCTTGGCATCTGCGGCCTGTTCCGGGGTAATATAGCCAAGCTCAACCATTTGATCCAGGGCGTATTGCTGTCTGCCAAAGAGTGCATCTAAGTGGCTGCCCCAAGGCGAATAATATGAAGGCGCCTGCGGTAGGGCGGCCAGTACCGCGGCCTCGCCCAAAGTTAATTCTTTGGCGGATTTGCCAAAATAATAATTGGCAGCCGCTTCAATACCATAAGCAGTTGAGCCGTAAGGGATTTCATTAAAATACATTTGCAAAATTTCATCTTTGGAATATTTTTTTTCAATTCGGTAGGCCAAAATCAATTCTTTGATTTTTCTGGTAACACTTCTTTCGTTGGTTAAAATAGCATTTTTAATCAATTGCTGGGTTAAGGTGGATCCGCCCTGGGCTTTTTTACCTTTGAGGGTTTGTAAAATTACTCCCCTAATCATACCGGTTATAGAAAAACCACCATGTTCATAAAAACGCTGGTCTTCTAAGGCCAAGGTGGCTTGCACGGCGTAACTTGGAATTTCGGTTAAAGAAATAATGGTTCTTTTTTGGTTGCCATGGATATCGTAAAGCAAATGTTCGCCGGTGCGATCGTAAATTTTGGTGCTTTGGGCCACATCGCGCTCCACCAGTTTATTGGGATCAGGTAAATCTTTAGAAAGCCAGGCAAATAAGCCCACCAAAGTTAAACAACCAAATAAAATAACCGCAATCAAATGCGGCCAATAGCGTTTAAATAAATTTTTCCAATCAAATTGCCCTTTTTTGGGATTAAAATGAATGTCAAAAAATCTGCCCTTTATTGGCTTGCGTCCGATGATTTTTGAAGGGCGCTCCTTTTCCCAATCATTGGGCGAATGGATTTTATGCTGTAAGTGAGGAATGGGCATTTGTTGCTTTTGTTGAGTTAATCCGGCTCCGCTGATTAATTTGCTGATTTAGTGGTTTAACTCTTGTATTATAGCAAGATAATGATATAATTTGAATATCAAAATTATGCCGAAGATTACCATAAATCAGGAAAAAATTCAAGAGCTGCTCACCCGTGGAGTAGATGAGGTGATTAATTTGGAGCACCTCAAAAAAAGATTGTTGGCCGGAGAATGTTTAAGGATTAAATTGGGTATTGATCCCACTAGCCCCAATATTCATTTGGGAAGGTCTATTCCGCTATTAAAGTTAAAAGATTTCCAAGAGCTTGGACACCAGATTGTTTTTATCGTGGGTGATTTTACCGGCGTAATTGGCGATACTTCGGATAAGGATTCAGAGAGGCCTATGCTTACATCTGAAGTCATTAAAAAAAACATGAAGGATTATGCCAAGCAGGCGGGCAAGATTATTGATCTTAAAAAATGTGAAGTCCATTATAATAGCAAATGGTTGAAAAAATTAACTTACGATAAAATCGGTGAACAAGCCGATCAGTTTTCGGTAGCGGAATTTATTGCCCGAGATAATATTAAAAAAAGATTGAACGAAGGTAAACGAGTTTCTTTACGTGAAGTTCTTTATCCTTTAATGCAGGGATATGATTCGGTTATGGTAAAGGCAGGTGTAGAGCTAGGCGGAACCGATCAACGCTTTAATTTGTTAGCCGGCCGGAAATTGCAAGAAAATGCTAAACCTAAGCAAGAGGCTCAGGATATTATAATGACTTCTTTAATTGAAGGTTTGGATGGGCGTAAGATGAGTTCTTCCTGGGGCAATGTAATTAATTTGACCGATAAACCTAAAGACATGCTTGGCAAAGTCATGAGAGTTGATGATGGTCTTATTATTAAATACTTCATTCTAACTACTAGGATCCCGATGATTGAAATTAATAGTTATGAAAAACAATTGACATCGGGCACAAATCCCAAAATAATTAAGGAAAAGTTGGGTTATGAAGTTGTTAGAATGTATTATGGTGAGAAAATTGCCAACAAGACGTTATTGGATTTTAACAAAAAGTATAGAGACAAAGAATCGCCAGATGACATTGAAAAACTTATAAGTGAAAATGCGAATGAAACCATTATAGATTATTTGGTTAAAGAAGGAATTATTGGGTCTCAAAATAAAATCATTCCTTCGCGGTCACAATTTAAAAGACTTATTGACGCTGGGGCTGTAAAGGTTAATAATAATACAATGTTGTCACATTATGCTACAATTAGAGATTTAATGACTCAAGATGCCGAAATAGTTCTTAAGATAGGAAAATTTTCTGATTATATAATAAAAGTAAATTTGAAGAACAGAGAGGTTTCTCAGACTTATAAAACTAAATATCAGGATAATTTAGATATTGAACAAGCAAAAACTGATGTTTTTAATTATGTAGAGGTTGATAATGATGAAATTCATGAAGAGCAAAATATTTATAAAACAAAAAGTAATTTATTTTATTAAATAATTAAAAAAAGAATATGAAACATAATTGGAGTATTATATGTGGTGGATCAATAATTGACCAAGATACAAATCAAATTTCTTTGATCAATGCATTGGAACAATTAAACTTGCCCAAAGAAGCTTTTGGTAAACCTTTAAATATATCGTTTCATGTGATTAGTTATTTCACCGAGGCGGATACTAGTAAAGAAAAAAAAATTGAACAAGTAATTAAATTGCTAGACCCACAAAACAACCTAATAAAAAAAGTTGAAATACCCGTCACTATCCCAGAAAAGTTTGGCAGATTTAGATTGAGAAACGTTATAAAAGGAATGGACATTTCTATCCCCGGAATGTATAAATTTCTTTTATCTATAAAAGAAGGTAATGATAAATTAGTGGACATAGCGGAGCTAGAAATTGAAGTATTATTGAAAAAATAAATTAATTATAGAGGTGTTTTTAAATATCAAGATGGTTTTTATTGACATTTTCTTATTTATTTTATAGGATAATTATAATCAAACAGGGTCATTAATGCCTAAAAAGGCAGTAAGACCCTGTTTTTATTATTAAAAATAATTTTATGCTAAGAGATTATAAAAAATGGCATAGTTTAAAAAAAACTATTGAGGACGCTTTTATTGAAAAACTTTTTCGTGAAAGAGAAGTTTGGTGGTGTTCCTTGGGGGCGAATGTCGGTTTTGAGCAAGATGGCAAGCATGACCAATTTGAAAGACCGGTTTTAGTTTTGCGTAAATTTAGTAAGGGTATGTTCTGGGGGTTGCCATTAACTTCTAGACCAAAACAAGGGCCTTTTTACATGTTATTTGATTTAAAAAATACCCCCGCCACAATCTTAATGTCTCAATTGCGCGTTTTAAGCTCCAAAAGGTTGATTAGGCGAATTGGCAAAATAAGCAGTAAAACCTTTTTAACAATCCAAATGGGAATTGTTAGTTTATTAGAAATTAAAACGGATCCCCTATACGGGGATCCTCGGGTGCCTAATGGCAATTGATATTTGCATTATAGCAAGTGTAAAAAAATTGTCAAATTTTTGTGGAATTAGCGTTTTTCGATTAGCCCCTCGCGATTGCTCGAAACTCGCACGAGGCCCATGGCAGGTTAATTAAAGTTTTACGCTATTGGCGCAAGTAATAGCGATGGCCAAGGCATCGGCCGCGTCATCGGGCTTGGGTACGGCTTTTAAATTAAGCATAACTTTAACCATTTGTCCTACTTGGTTTTTATCGGCTTTGCCGTAGCTGGTTAAGGCCTGTTTTACTTGCAAGGGGGTATATTCAAAAAAAGGCAGATTATTTTGAGCAATGCACATTAAAATAACGCCTCTGGCTTGCCCAACAGTTAGCGCGGTTTTAACATTTTTACAAAAAAACAATTCTTCCACCGCTATGGCATCGGGCCGGTATTTTTTAATAATTTTGGTTAATTCTTTTTGCAAAGAATTTAAGCGATCTATAAATTTTGCTTTAGAGGATGTAGTAATAGAACCGCAGTCCAAGTAATTTAATTTTCCGGCTTCCTTGGTAATAATTCCCCAGCCGGTATCGGCTATGCCAGGGTCTATGCCTAGAATTATTTTTGACTTTTGCATCAAGTTTATTGTTTTGGTTAAATTTTGACAGCATTGTCATCTCGAGCGGAGCAAAGCGGAGTCGAGAGATCCCTTAAAAGATTTCTTTATACGTCCTCCCCGCAGTCGTGCTTAGTCAAAATGACAAATATTTTAGATATCGGCATTGGAATAAAAGTTACTAACGTCATCGCAACCTTCTAATTCTTCAAAAAATTTAATCACGGTTTCTTCATTAGGCGCCTTAACTAAGTCCTTGGCTACGTATTCCAAACCGGATTCTAAAATTGGCAGGTTTAGGCTCAATACTTTCTTTTTAATATTTTCAAATTGATCGGGGCTGGTGTAAATAATTACCCCTTCATCTGTTTTTAGATCATCCGCCCCGGCATCAATTAAAGCCAATTCTTCTTCATCTGATAATTTTTCTTTATCCAAGGTAATAACGCCTTTATGGTTAAACATCCAGGCCGTAGCGCCTGGTCCGCCTAAGTTGCCGTTGTACTTATTTAAAATATGTTTAACTTCCGAAACCGATCGGTTTTTATTATCCGTTACAATTTCCATAACCAGGGCAATGCCACCCGGACCATAGGCCTCGTAAATCATTTCTTCAATCTGCTCGCCACCAAGCTCGCCCGTGCCCTTTTTAATGGCTCGGTCAATATTTTCTTTGGGCAAGCGAAATTCCTTGGCTTTTTCAATGGCCATTCTTAATTTAAAATTGCTTTCGGGGTCGCCACCGCCACGCGCCGCGACGGAAATAATATTAGCTAATTTGGTAAAGTTGGCGGATTTTTTGGCATCCACGCCTTCTTTACGGTGTTTGGTGGTGGCCCACTTGGAGTGTCCAGACATATTATTTGAGTGTTAAATTATTGGATATGCCAAGTTTAGCCCTAATTTTCAAAAAAATCAAGAGTTTTTGGCTTATTTTGGCTTATTTTGGTATAATAAAGCAATAAAATTAAGATAAAATTATGAATCAAGCAGACCTGTCCGCCGAAGCTCAAAGAGCGAAAGCAGAACAAAATTATCTAAAATCCATTGAACTATTGCCAGCTCAAATAAAGCAATCATATCAAGAAGCGTTAAAGTTAACATTGCCCTTAAGCTACTCTGGAGTAAATAAAATTGTAGTATGCGGTATGGGCGGATCGCAATTGGGCATTGATTTGATTAACGCTTTATTTAGTCAAGAATTAAAAGTGCCGATTGTTCAAGTTCGGGATTACAGTTTGCCGGGTTTTGTTGATGATAAAACCTTAATTTTGCTGATGAGTTATTCCGGTACAACAGAAGAAGTGTTAACTGTCAGTAAAAAATTATCAAGTAAAAATAAAGTTATTGCCATTACGGTTGGCGGAGAGTTAACAAAAGTTGCCCAAAAAAATCATTGGCCTCTTTACCAAATTAATCCCGTTAACAACCCCTCGGGCCAACCCAGAATGGGCACTGGTTATTTGGTTGGTTCGGTAGTTGCCGTTTTGCAAAAATTAAAGTTATTGGCAATCAATCAAGCGGTGGTTAATGAAATGATTATCGGAGCCAAATTAAATCAAAGCTTAAAACTCAAAGCTAAAAAAGTAGCCAAGTTATTAAAGGGTAAAACACCGATTATCGTGGCGGCCGAGCATTTGTTTGGCAATGCCCATATTATGACCAACCAAATAAATGAATCTGCTAAAAACAGGTGTTACTATTTTGCCTTGCCCGAACTTAACCACCATTTGTTGGAGGGTTTAAATTTTCCCGCTTTAACCAAAAAGGGTTTGTATTTTTTATTTATCGCCTCCAAAAATTATTATTTAAGAAATCAAAAACGTTTTATTTTGACTCAAAAAGTTGTAGTTAAACAGGGGATTAATGCGGAGCAACTGCTGGTTGGTAAAACCAAAATAAATGAAGCGATGCAACTGCTTGGTTTAGGCGGGCTGCTTTCTTACGAACTAGCCAAAATAAATAAAGTTGAACCGGATAAAATCCCTTGGGTTAATTATTTTAAAGATCAATTAGGAAAATAGGTTGTTGTTCAATATATGCTCAGTAAACTGCAGCTATTTTTTAGACATATCAATCAACGATATTATTTTGACTATTTTGCCATTTTTTTTGTCGCCTTAACTTTATTTAGCTGGCTGCAATCAAGCCCTACTTTGCCGGAACCGGATTCTTTTTACCATGCTAAAATGGCGGTTATGTTTTCGGAGGGCAAGATCTTGCATCAGTTTCCCTGGTTGCAGGAAACCGGTCTAAAAAATGTTTTTGTTGACCACCATTTTTTATATCATCTTTTGCTGGTCCCATTTGTGACCCTATTTAATCCTTTAATTGGAGTTAAAATAGCTACTGTTTTGTTTGCCAGTTTTTTGGTTTTAAGCATTTATTGGCTATTTAAAAAATTTCAAATCAAGTACCCTTTTCTTTTTGTGATTGGTTTGCTAACTGTCAGCCCTTGGTTGTTTAGAGTTAGCTTGGTTAAAGCCCCGGCGTTGGCATTAATTGGACTGATTTTAGCTTTTTATTTTATAGTACATCAAAAGTGGCTGGGGTTATTTTTAATTTCTTTTTTATCTGTTTGGCTTTACGCCGGCTGGCCGATTATTTTGGTTTTAACTTTTGTTTATTCGGCAATTTTTAAAGTCATGGAAAAATGGCGCAAAGAAGAATCAATTTGGCACAAGCTAAGGCATTTGTTTAATGCAATAAACCATCGGGCGCCTTATTTGGGTTTAGCTTATAGCATCTTGGGCGTAGGGGCGGGCATAATTGTAAATCCTTATTTTCCGGCCAATTTAAAATTTTATTGGCAGCAAATTTTTGAAATTGCCGTAGTTAATTATCAAAAAGTAATTGGTGTGGGTGGAGAATGGTACCCTTATGGTTTTTTAAAATTAATTTCGGATGCGCCTTTGGCCTGCTCGTTATTATTAATCAGCTTGTTGTTATTTGCCTTAACCTTAAAAAAGCAATCGATCTATTCGGTTACTTGGGGCGTTTTAGCTGTGTCTTTTTTATTGCTGACTTTAAAATCACGTCGGCAGGTGGAATTTTTTGTGCCCATAACTTTTATTTTTGCCAGCTTTTGCTTTAATGATTATTTAAAAAAATTTGCCAAATTCCGGCATGAATTTTTTCCCAGCTTTGGTTGGCGGGCCTTTTTTGCCCCAGCTTTTGTTTTGTTGGGTTTGTGTTTTGTAATTATGGCGCCTGGCAATTTAGCTAAGGCCAAACATGATATTGCCCGGGGTTGGAATTTAAAACACTATCAAAATTCCGGCGAGTGGTTAGTTAAAAACACACCCGAAAAGTCGATTATTTTTAACGTTGATTGGGATGATTTTCCGGCTTTATTTTATTACAATAGCCATAATTATTATTTAACCGGTTTGGATCCGACATTTATGTACCAAAATAATCCGGCAAGATATTGGAAATATGTTAACATCACCCTGGGTTTAGAGCCGATAAAAATGGCTCAACAAATAAAAAATGATTTTCAATCCGCCTACGTTTTTTTGGATTTAAAGCATGAATTATTAAACAAACAATTAAAGTTTAATTCGTTTTTTAAAAAAGTTTATGAAGATAATGAAGCCAGAATTTATCAGTTTAATCCCTAGTTATTTAAAAACTATGGGCCGGCATTGTTTAACGCCGATTTTTTGGTTAAGCTTGTTTTTTTTAGGTTGTTTAATGCTGGTAAATTTATATTTTGGTTTGCCCATAAGATCTTTTGATACCATTAAAGGCATGCAGGCCCTAACCCTAAATCTTCTTTTTTTTATTTTATTTTTTTATTTTTACCACGCGGTTTTTTCTTTAAATAAATGCACCGGCGTTGTTGTTATTATTAAAAAAACTTTTATTTCAACCTTAAAATTCTTTTTAAGGGTTCTGCCTTTTTTTATTTTTTTGTATATTTATGATTCCATTCACGATGTTACCCATCTTATCAACTCCGGCGAGTATGATGCCGGGCTTATTAAACTGGACCAGTGGTTATTATTTGGACGCGATATTGCTTTGGTTTTGGAGCGCTTAATTAACCCCGGTTTAACCGGCTGGATGGCAATTAGTTATATTTCCTATTTTTTATTTTACTTTATTGGTCCGGTTTTTTATTTTCTTTACGCCAAGGGCAGGTTTTTTGATTTGGTTTTAGGCGCAATTATTTTAACTAATTTTTTGGGGTTGTTGGGTTATATTGCCGTACCCTGTGTAGGCCCACTATTGGCTCAAAAAAATTTATTTACCCAACAATTAGTTATGCCCTCCGGAGAAATTTATTTAAGTTCCGGCGATTTGGCAGCGGCCTATGTTAATAACAGGGGATCTTTTCATTGTTTTCCAAGTTTGCATTTTGGCGTTACATTTGTCTGGCTGTATTATGCCTGGAAATTGCTGCGTAAACATAAATGGCTCAAGTATTTTTATTATTTTCATTGGCTGGTGTTTTTGCCTTTGTGGTTTTCTACCTTGTATTTAAGGTGGCATTACGTTTCTGATTTAATTGGCGGACTGATAGTGGCCATGTTGGGTATTACCTTAGCTAATTGGTTAATTAAAATTAAAGAAACGTCATGATGTTGCGATGGTTTAAAGATTTGCCACGGTCAGAAAGACGATTTTTTATCATTTGCGCCATTGTAGTTTTGTTTTTATCTACTTTGCCGGTGTTAACGGGTTTTATGTTGGCGCATGGCCAAATTTATACTGATCGAGTTTATTTGGGTGGAGCGGATAAAATGGTTTATTTGTCGCAGATTGAAGAGGTCAGTCAGGGCCACTGGTTATTGCATAATTTATATACTGCTGAACGGCAAATTCCGTATCTTTCTCCCTTATGGCTTGTTTTGGGGTTGTTGGCCGGCTTATTTAAACTGGCTCCACTGTTGGTGTTTCATTTGGTTAGAATTTTGTTTGGCGCCATTTTTTTGTTTTTGGTCTATTATTTGCTCCTTAAAATTTTTACTGAATCATTCTGGAGAAAAACCAGTTTTTTGATTGTTGGCCTTAGTTCGGGCCTGGGAGTTTTTACGGTTTTTAGGCCCTGGACCGATGCTAATATGGTTAGATATTTTGGTTCGGATATTTGGTTTAGTGAGGGTAATTCTTTTTTAACCTTAGCGCACTCGCCTCTGTTTATTTTATCGCAGATTATTTTATTGGTTATTTTTGGCTGGTTAATTAACCGGTTAAGCAAGGCCGGCTGGCTTGAATCGGCCTTAATGGGTTTACTTATTTTTTTTCTAGGCATTATTCATCCCTATGATTTAGTAATTGTTGGCGCGGTAGGCGGTGTTTGGTGGCTAGTTAAGATCATTTTAGCTAAGCGTTTTTTGTGGAGAGAATTTTTTAAGCTATTAATCTTATTGATTAACGCTTTACTTGCCGTTGGCTACTTTTTTTATTTAATTAATAGCAGCCCGGCTTTTGGGGGCTGGTTTGACCAAAATATTACTTTATCGCCAGGCCTAATTAATTACCTCATAGGTTACGGTTTACTGGTTCCATTTTTTATTTTAGGCGTTAAGCCTGCTCTGAAGAGCGGTAATAAGTATTTATATTTTTTGACGGTTTGGGGGGCTGTGGCTTGGTTTTTGCTTTTTTTGCCGTTACCATCCCAAAGAAGATTTGGTAATGGCATGCATATACCAATGGCTATAATCGCTGTTTATGGTACCTATTGGGTGTGGCAGAGCATTAAAAACAGTCGCGTGATTATTTATTTGCAAAAGATTTTTGTTTGGCAGACCATTTTACAAATCATCTTTTTTGTTTTAATTAGTAGTAGTTTATTTTCCGTGGGCGCAAAACTGGCCATGCAAAGTTATTATCAAAAAAATATCTATTTACAGCCATCAGAAGCCAACGCTTTGTTGTGGTTAAAAAATAATATCGATAAAAACAGCGTAATTTTAAGCGAACACTTGGTTGGCAATTTTATTCCGGCTTTTACCGGTCGGTTTGTTTATTTGGGGCATGGGCACCAAACCAACCGCTGGTCCGAAAAAATGGTTAAGGTGGAACAATGGTTTTTTGCCACCAATAATGATGATGCCCAAAAATCCTCCTGGCTTATGGCCGAAGGCATTGATTATGTTTATTTTGGGCTTAATGAAAAAACTTTAGGCAGTTTTGATCCTTTTGTTAAGCCCTATTTAAGCTTGGTTTGGCAACAAGGCGAGGTGGCAATTTTTAAGGTCAAATAACGAGTGTTAGCGATTGAAGGGAAATTCCAAGGCAGCTTCTTCAGTCAATATTTTAGGAACAGCCGACCTAAGACCGTTGATAGTTAAAAATCCCCTTTGTTTGATTAGTTGGAGATAAACTTTGTTATTATTGATATTGATATTTTGAGGCAATAAAAACCAATAGTTGTTTTTAATAATTTCTCCTTTTTGCCAGTTGGAGGTAGGGTAAAGTCCATAGGCCAGCGGGTAGGTTTTAGTATGGATTATCTTACCCTGATGATTTTTTATAATCAGTCGTAATTGCCAATTATCGGCAATTTTTTGTTGAGCGGAAAAATATAAACTAATTGGCAAAATATTATAATTTGGTCTGTTATTTTCTAAATTTGACCAACCCAAGAATTTAAGACCATTGTTTAAGTCGAGGTATTCTTTATTAACAATTTGGCTATCATTTTTTTGGATTTCATATAAAGATACGCCAACAGTGTTTGTTTTTTTGAAAATTGCCAAGGTGTCGGTTACTTTTATGGCCGAAAAACCTTGTTGGCTAATTAAATTTCTAATTCTTTCATCTCCGGTCGGATAGATATCCCGCCACAATTTGCTATTGGGAAATTTAACTTCGTAAATTAAAAAATCTTCAAAATCAATGGCGAGCACATCAAGATTGTTGGGCAGCGCATAAGGCAGATCACTTAACTGTTTTTTGCCAATAAAACCATAATGAAGAGCGTAGATATTTTTTCTGCCAGAAAGATTGGTTAAAAATTCGTACGTGGCCACCGTTTTAGCTTCGGCCGGAATTTCTTGGAGCCATTCTTTTTTAAGGGCATTTATTATCGCTGATTTTTTAAAGAATAAATTGTTAGCCGCAGCTGGAAGTGGCCCCAGAGTAAGCAAACCATAAGTAGTGGAAATTAACAGTAAGATAACAACAAGGGGTTTGTTTCTTCTTAAAAATCCAATCAAACCGCTTTTTCTTTCCGGTTGACTAAGTTGGGTTAGAGCATAAATTAAACTAATAAATAGAGCCGGCATAAGCAAGCTAGCATAGTGCAGTTTTAGAGCCACAATATGATAGGATCCGCTGCCTAGAATTAGCTGGGCGTAAATTGGTAGGGCTAGTAAGAGGTATTTTGGTTTAAATAAGTTTAAAAAGCAAAACGGTAAAAATGCCATTAGGCCAAGTAGCGTGCTGTTAAGAGAAAAGATATGTGACAGGGTTTTGGCTGGATTAAAAAAGAAGTTATAGGTCATCTCTTTGATATTTGTACCTAGCCAGCCGTAGTAATAAATAAATTTGTAAGTGCCGCTGGGTGTAAAATGCGAAATGATTTTTAAAGCTATGACAAACCATGTGCCGCCTAAAATCAGAGGAGTTAAAATCCATTTTAAACTCCTTTTTTCAATTAAACCGATGATGCCAAACATTAAGATAACTAAAGCAACATCTTCTCTGACTAATAAAGAGAGAAGACAAAAAATCAAAAAAGGTAGAAACTTTTTTTGTTGATAATAATAGAAAGCAAATAGCAGTAAAGGTATGGCAAAAGGCAAAAGATGGAATTCAAATAAATTAATATTTTGAACAAAGGGATTTAACAACCACAAAACAGCTATTAGTAATGACCATAATGGCGATAATTTTTGCTTGGCAATTAAAAAGATTGGCCAAGCGGATAAAGCTAAAATTAAACTTTGTAAAACTAATAGAGTAATAGGATGTTGGAAAAAATAATATAAAGGCAGTAGAGCAATAATAAACAATTCCAAATGGTCGCCCAGGTAAGACCCAGGATGAATGGTAAAGCCGAATAAATTGCCATTAACGGAATTAAAAAAAACCTGATTATAAATTGCCAGATCCAACCCATTGTAACCGAACTGAAAATATTTCCAAATACAAATGCCGGAAAATGCCAAAAAGTAACCGGTTATAGCCAGCCAGAGGCATAACAGAGGTTTATTATTAATATAATTAATTATTTTTTTCATTGTATATATTTATTTATCGGCAGACAAAGTAATTTTATTTTTTAGCGAGCATCTGTTTGAGTGAAGCCCAACAAGCCATAGGCGAAGTTGGGCAAGCGAGTTATGGGAGCAAAAAATAAAATTACTTTGTCTGCCATTAGCTATTGAGTAAATTTTAGCTTATTTAAGGATTTAAGACAAACAAAAACCCGCCAAACGGCGGGTTAAGTGGGAGTGGGAAAATTTATTGTATAGGCCGGCATTTATTGTCTCGGCATTCAGTATTATCCAGGTTATAGATATTGGTGCATTGGTAATCACTCGTACAGGCCGGCGCTTGTTCGCCGGTAAAGATACAGCTGTTACTATTGTTACAGCTCCAATTTGGGCCAAAATCCTTAACACAATCGGCATCTTTAGAACAACTGCCATCGGGGTTGCCGCCAGCGGGGATACCATAGTAGTAATCGGTGGTTGTGCGAGTAACAATGTTGGTTACATAAGCAACAATTATGCCGGCTGATAAAATTATAACTAAGCCGATAATGGAATTTTTTAAGCGATCCTTGGCGCCTTGTATTTTATCTTCTTCACCGCCCGAGCTCATCCATTGGTAGCCGGCATAAATAATGCTGATCACGAAGTAAATGCCTAAAAAGCCCAAAAGGTAATTAATAATATTAATGGTAATTCGCCGGGGTCCGGCCTCGGTTGTTGACAAATTTGCGGCGCCAGCGGCATTTTTAAGCCGATCTAAAACGGTCGTATTTTTAATTTGAGCCAAGACAACTTGGGCAGTTAAAAAAGACAGCAATAAATTTAAACCCAAAAAGATTTTTTTAAAAAGTTTCATAAGTATCTATTGGATATGGAAGCATTAAAAAAACTAATAACCAACAAAGCCAAAGAATAAGAAATCATAATAACCACAAAACCCAAAATGGCATTTTTCATTCGGCTTTTGGCTTGTTCGATGGTTTCATCATTGCCTCCGGCGCTCATCCACTGGTAGCCGGAGTATAAAATCATAATTAAAAAGAATAAAGCCACAAACCCCAAAGCATAAGTGATTATCTCCGTCACAATAGTGATTTTGGTAATCGAAACATTAGTGTCAAATCCGGATTTGTCGGCTAAATTTCTAAACCTTTCGTCAGGCGTAATGGCTAAAAGAGCATTTACTGGCAGTAAAAATAAACCCAATGACCAAAGTATTTTTTTTATATTTTTGCTAATCATAAAATCAAAATTAAGGATTTGGTTCAACAGGCGTTTCTATGCCCGTATCGGGTGTTTTTAAAAATCGGCTGTTAAAGTAAGTCCATAAAGTATTGGTTACAATGAATGCCATAAGCGTAATAGCTAAACCGACTAAAGTGTGACCTATTTTTTTCTTGGCATCGGTTATTTTTTCTTCATTGCCGCCGGCCGTCATCCATAAAATGCCCGCATAAATAGTCATAACTAAAAATAATAAGCCAGTAAAGCTAATGACCGTTAAAATAATCCTGCCCAAGGTGGTATCAAAATAAACATCCTGGCTTTGGGCAACGGTATTGTAGGTGCCGGATCTGCCTGCCTGGTTTAAGAAATTTTTATAGGTTTCGGTAAAAGCTAAAACATGAGGCGCCACTAATGTAGCCAAAGCAAGGCCTAAAATAAAAACCAATAAAATTTTTGTTAAGTTTTTACGCATAACGAAATTATTTAATAAGGTTCGCAGGCATGAGCGCTTCTAAGATCAAGATCAAATAAACCCAACACCGGTCGATCACTGCAACGAGTACCGGCAGGGCAGGCGGGTTCTTGACCATAATAGCAGGTGCAGAGCTTGGCTTGTCCCTTTTGGGTATTAAAATCTTCACAAATTGGCCGTAAAGTTGGACAGTCAATGTTGGTTTGGCATTCATTTAATGGATTAACAGCTGGCTCGCCTCTTTGTTTGCTTAAAAAAGTAAAGACCAAATTGGAAATGATGTAAGAAAATAAAACCAAGAGCAAGCCAAAAATGGCATTTTTAATTCGTTGTTTTGCTTCTGTTACTTTTTCTTCTTCACCGCCGGCGCTCATCCACTGGATACCGGAATAGATAATTAAGACCACGAATAAAGTGCCCAAAAAGCCCAAAAAAATGGCAATTAGCTGGCCCAAGGTGGTTTCTAAAAAAGCATCTCCCTTAACTGTTGAATCGGTGTTAAAGCCCGCTCTATCCGCAATTTGATCCAAGAAAGGGTTTTGTCCGCCTTGCAGGCCAATATCTTGGGCTGATAAAGAAACAAAAGAGGGTAGAATCAGCAGGCCCAAAATAGTTAATAAATAAAAATATTTTTTCATAGTTTTTAAACTATACGCCTCCGGTAGCACCTAAAGTATTGCTAATAAAGTAAGTGATAAAGTAAGCGCCAACAGTTACGGCCAGGCCGATTATAGCGTTTTTCATTTTGGTTTTGGCCTTGGTAACCTGTTCTTCCGCTCCGCCAGCTGTCATCCATTCTATGCCGGCAACAACAATATAAATAAAAAACAAAGCGCCAACAAAACTTAATACAATACTAATCAAGCGGCCGATGGTTTGGGGTACGGCATTTTCCGCACCAGCAGAAGTTGGGTATTGCGCTCCTTGTGGACCGGCGGCGGCATTAATTAAATCCGCGCTAACCTGCGCGCCAACTATTTTTGGCATAGAAAATAAAATCAAATAATTTAAAGTGATAAAAATTTTGTTGAGTAATTTCATAAATAAAGATTAAATATTTAATTAATCATTAACACATTGCCCCCTAGTAGGGCTGTCTGGCGTAGTATCAACATGTTCAATTAAAGAATTGCAACATTGATCGGTAGCAAACCCTGTGGTTTCTTTATCCATAAAAACACACTCACGATTTGGTCCAGCGCCTTGGCATTGTTCATTGGTAGAAAAAGCATGACAATTAGTTGCGGGTCCTTGTTCGGCAACCACCTTAAATCTAGAAACAATAAATGTTGTTAAGGCCCAAGACATCATCACGATACCTAAACCAATTGATGCTCTAATAATTCTATCCTTGGCCTTGGTAACCCATTCTTCATTACCGCCGGCGCTCATCCACTGAAAGCCCGAATAAACCACTAAGCCAAAAAATACTACGCCAAAAACCGATAAAACCATGCCAACAACTTGCCCGACTTTTTCGGCTAAAGTGGTGGCGCTGATATTTGTATTATCGCCATAGCCCTGATTACCTCCGCCAACGGTTTTTAAAATGTATCTTTGGCATTGTTCCAAAGTTAGAGAAGGATCGCAGGTTTGGCTATCAGCGGACAAGCTTATAGCCGGTAAAAATAGATTAAAACCTAGAACCAGGCCCAATAAAGTTATTTTAAATAATTTCATATTTTTTTATTTACAATTATAATTCAGTTCTGTTGGAGCTTATTATGGAGAAACTGAAATACCAATAATCTTAAAGACCACAAAGTTAGAGAGCAAATAGGCCAAAATTACGATAATAACGCCAATAGAGCCGTTTTCCATGAGTTTAATAGCACTTTCAATGGAAGCGGCATTGCCCTTGGCCATCATCCAATTAAAGCCGGCATAGGCAATAATAGCCAAAAACAAAGTGCCCAAAAAAGCTAAAAACAAGTTAACAAATCTGGCGATAAAGTTATAAATACTGGGTTGGGTCTGGCCTTTTTGAATAATTTGCGAATCAATGGCCGTGTTGGTGAGCCGGTTTAAAATATCTCCTACATTGTTGGCACCTAAATTTTCCTGGCCCTGGGCAAAGCCAACCAAGGCCAGTATCCCCAGCAAGCCCACCAAACCAAAAATTTTAATTTTTAATCTTTTCATATTATTCAGCAACGGCAAAGCTGATAAGCTTTAGAATAATAAAATTGGTAATTAAATAGGCCATGATGATGATTAAAATGCCTATGGATGCCTGGCTGATTGTTTTAATGGCTTTATCCACCCGTGCGCTATCGCCTCCGGCCGAAAGCCAAACAACTCCGCCGTAAACAATTAACACAAAGAAAATTAAGCCCATAAAGCTCAAAAACATACGCACCAAGCTGCCTACAATATCAATAGCTCTGGGTGATTCTGTATTTGCTCCTTTGATGTTAGCTTTCCCGGCCACATAATCCAAAAAATTTTCCGCGGAATTATTAATGGCGCCGGATTTTGGAGTAGCATCCTCGGCTTGAGCGTAATTACTAAAACTAGGTAAAATAAAGCCGGATATTAAAAATAGGGCAAAAATACCCCAAATAACCGATTGAAAAGTTGTTTTATGCAATGTCATTTTGGGCAAGTTGAGCAGAGCCAAGCAATTAGCCTTGACATTAATTGTTGGGCAATTTATTGTTTAACCAAAGATACAATTCAGACCTCATGGTCCGTTCTGGTAAAACCGAAACGGACCATACAATTTGAGTTGTATCAAATAATTTATGCTTGTTCTTGTGTAACGGAGGAAATAGTATCCACCACGTACTTGGCAATAGCGTAAGCAGCTAAGATAACAATCAAGCCAACAATACCGGCAGAAATCAATTTCTTGGCTTCACCGATTTTTTCATCTTCACCGCCAGCCGTCATCCACTTAAAACCACCCAAGAGGATAATAATAACGGCAATAATGCCCAAAAAGCCCAAAAGCACGTTTAACACCGCGATAATGGTCTCTTTTAAATCTCTGGTTCCGAGTCCGGTTGAAGCAACGTCTTCAATGCCCAAAGAAGCTTGGCCTCTAACTAGGCCCAATGGCACTGCGATCAACATAAAGATGGCAAATGAAAGCAAATTCTTTTTTGTTAAGTATTTTTTCATACTTCACCCCCTTTCATTGTTCCTGGAAAATGTTTATTTATTACACTATCCAAGGCAATTTTATTGGTTAAATTGTTTATAAGTAATTTTACCTGTTTTTGGGGAATAATTATCCCCATAAACTGTATTTATTATACAATGTTTTTTTAAAAGGCGCCAGCTGGTTTAAAACTTCAATGTTTCAAAGATTACTCTAAGGATTGCATAGCTGGCAAAAATCAAAATCAAGCCCAAAACCGCCCAAATCAAAGTATCCTTACCTTTTTTAACTTTTTCAGCCGCGCCGCCGGCTGTCATCCATTCCAAACCGCCAATAACAAACATTAACAGTGCTACCACGCCGGTGGTACCCATAAAAGCGTAAATCAACCGAGCATACAGATCCAGCGGATTGTTAACATTGCCTAAGGGATTAGCTAAAGATGTTGCTTCTTGAGCCAAAGCGCTAGCAGCCAGCCCAAAATATAACCCAATAGCTAAAAAAGATAAAATAATTCGAGCGTAATTTTTTTTCATACAATTAGTTATTCAAAATTATAATTTAAATTATTTTATTTTTTCGCAGTAAGAAGCCCAACTGTTCCAGGCATGAGTCCAATCGGTAGTGGCGGAAAAGATTTTAGCTGCACCCGTTGGCGGAACTCCGCCGGCTTGCGGCACCGGATTAACCAGTAAAGTAATAATTAAATTAACAATCAGCCAGCTGGCTAGCACTATTAAAATACCAACCACCGTATGAATTAGGCCATCTTTGCTTTTTTTAACTTTTTCCGCATCGCCCATGGAACTTAACCAGCCAAAGCCATGCCAAACAAACATTAATAACGCGGCTCCGGCCAAGGCACCTAAAATCCAGCGAAAAATGTTTAAGCCCAGTTGGATAAAATCGCAAAAACCGCAATTGCCGTCAATGGTGCAATCGGGCAAAAGCTTTTCTTGGGCGAATAAAATTATCGGCGTTAAAGCGATTAGACAAACAAAGGAGATTAAAAAGATTTTTTTCTTGTTCATAGCGTTTGGTTAATTTTATCAACCGTACTCTGAAGCAGTTTAAGCTGGTTGGGGGCTTTAGGGAAATTTTTAATCAAATCCTTAAAAGCATTTTCCATTTTTAATTGATCCCGGCCTTGGTACCAGTTTTGGGCGGTTAAGGTTTGGCTGGCAAAAACGCTAATGGCCGGATCCTGGATTTGGGCGCTGATTAATGATCTTAAAGCGGCCGGCTTTTTGGCAACTTTAAGGTATTTTACAACTTCATTTTCCGAGGCGGCAAAATTTAAAAAGCCCCAGGCGATTTCGGAATTTTTGGCTTTATGAGAAACCGTTTCCACCCAGTAATTGGTGTAATTAATATCATTGGCGGAATTTTTTATTTGCGGGGCACCGGTAACGCCAATATTAAGTTTGGGCCCTCTGCCTTTGGCTTCCCTTAATTGATAAGAATACCCCAAAGTCATACCCAATTTGCCCGAAATAAAAGCATCCAAAGAATTGGGCTGTTTATCGTTCCACGAATAAACTTGTTTTAAGGGATCGGCAAAATCGGTATAAAAACTTAAAGCCGCCAGACCTGGAAAATAATTTTTATCATCGGCTAAGCTTTTATCAAAAACAACCTGGCCGTTTTTATCGGTCATTGTGGCTCCGCTTTGGAGCATTAGTAAAGACAAAATATCCCCTGCATTATTGATGTTTTCGGCGGTGCCCAGTGAGATGCCGGCTTCTACCGGATTGTTATTTAAATCTATTTTGCTGATTTTGCTGGCAGCCGAGGCCACATCATCCCAGGTAACCGGAGGCGTGGCAATGCCCGCTTTATCCAGTAAATCGCGATTGTAAAATAGGGCTAAAGAATCCAAAGAGTAGGGCAAGCCGTAAATTTTATTATTAATAATCACGTCGCTTGCAACCTGGTCTACAAATTTGTTTTTAATATCGGTCGTTTTAAAAATCGGCACGCTTTTAACTACGGTGGTTTTTTCTTCCTTGCCCAGTGTTTTGGTAATTTGCTCAAAAGCCAACTTGATTTCGGCCGGTTGGGGGGTAATAAAATTTTGGTATTCCTTAAGCCAGCTGGCAGGAATACTGTAAATATCGGGACCGCGATCGGCTGCCCAGGCCTCTAACAGCTTTTGCTTGTATTCGGAAAATCTAAAACGGCTGTATTTTATTTTAACGTTGGGATGTAGGGCCTGAAAATCGTTAATTAACGGTTGAACAAAACTTGGTTCATCCCAGACTCCCCAATAGCTAAGCTCGGTTGTTTTGGTTAAAGTTTGCGGAACGGCAGTTTTGGGGAAAAGTTTGCAAGAAAAACCGCTGGTGGATATAAAAACTCCTAGAATCAATAAGAAAAGAATTTTAAATTTGATTTTAGAATTTGAATTTTTCATTTTGCTTTTGTTTACTTTTTCAAACTTTCAATTTTTTTAAATACGCTCTAAACTCTTTATTAACTTTAGGATTTTCCAAAGCCAGTTCCACATTGGCTTTAAGCCAGCCGCCAATGGTGCCGGCATCGTACAGCTTGCCCTCAATTTTACGGGCGTAAAAGGAGCGTTTTTTTAACAGGGCGCTAATGGCATCGGCTAGCCACAACTCTCCGCCTTTACCGATTTTGGTTTTTTTAAGAATGCCAAAGATTTCCGGAGTTAAAATGTAGCCGCCCACCAATGCCAGATTGGATTTGGCTTTTTGTGGGCCTGGCTTTTCTTCAAAACCTTTAACTTGAAAAATATTGGGTTCCACTTTTACGCCTTCAACAATACCGTAACGCTTGGTATCTTCTTTACTTACTTCAATAACCGATAAAACAGGATCTTGGTATTTTTCGTAAGTGGCGATCATCTGTTGAATCCAATTTTTTCCGGTTTTATTGGTAAAAAATTCATCGCCCCACAAAACGGCAAAGGGCTCGTTGCCGATTAGAGGTTCGGCGTTTAAAACCGGCGTGCCATTGCCATAACCGCCTTTTTGGCGAATATAAATAAAGTTGGCCATGCGAGGGATTAAGCGCAGTTCTTTTAATTGAGTTTCATTTTTGCTTTTAATTAGCCAATTTTCCAGTTCCGGCGTTTTATCAAAATGATCTTCTACCGCCCGTTTGTTACCGCTCGTAACAATGATAATTTCGGTAATGCCCGCTTGGGCGCAGGCCTCGACAATGTATTGGATGGTTGGTTTATCAACCACCGGTAGCATTTCTTTGGGCTGGGCTTTGGTGGCCGGTAAAAAGCGGGTGCCAAACCCGGCGACAGGAATAATTGCTTTGCGGATTTTATGCATAAAATTGCGTAGAGAATTGTTATTATTATACAATTTTTATTTGTATCTGGCAATTAAGATAAATTTTTTATTGCCAAAATTTTTTTAGCCACCATTTTTTAATCATAGGCAATGATCTGGTTGATAAAAAATAGCCGATTGTTGGCACTAGGGCATTAAGTAAAAAGTTTTTTGCCCCGCTAAAATATAAAAAAGCCGATGCCGTAATATAGGTAATTAGGGAAATGCTTAAGGTTCTGCCCCAGCTTGTTTCCCAGGCCTTATCAGCTTCGACTTTTTTATTACGAGCTTTGATGATTTCAATTTCTTTATTTAATTCTTGAATTGGGTCAGACATAGTTTTGTTGATTAAAACTAATCTTAATTTTTTCAAGGTTATGGTCGGCGGCGTCTAAAAGTGCCCGGCCCTTTGTAAGGGCGTGGCATAAAGCTTGGTCTGCTTGAACTAAATGGTCTGTGTGAAGAAAGCTTACCCGAGCTAATTGTCCTGCTAAATCTAGCTGAACTCGATGATCTAGGTGGCCGACTTGATCGAGCTGAGCTCGATCCGGTGCTATTAGTAAAGGTATGGTTTCTGGCCGGGGGCAGATCGGGTACTTTGGAAATAGGCAGATTTTTTTTGACTAATCTTTCTATATCCCTTAGTTCGCCTCTTTGATCGGGAGTTACTAGAGAAATAGCATGTCCGCCTGAACCAGCTCGAGCAGTTCGACCGATCCGATGAACATAATCCTCGGCATTAGCAGGTAAATCAAAGTTTAACACCAATTCAATGCCAATTACATCAATGCCACGAGAGGCAATATCCGTTGCGATTAAAACGCGGAAACGCCCGGATTTAAAGCCATCCAGGGCCTCGCGCCTTTGTCCGAGTGAGCGGTTGGAGTGCAGTTCGGCTGCCGTATGGCCAAAATCATGGATCATTTGGCTTAAGCGTTTGGCGCCATGCTTGGTTCGGCTAAAAATTAATACCGGCCCTAAGTATTGGGCTAATAATTTTTCCACCATCCGCACTTTAGCGTCTTTAGGCAGAATAAAAATTTCTTGGGTAACATTATCAGCCGTGGTGCCGGTTGGCGCCACCTCAATCCTTATTGGCAATTTCATTAAAGCTGTGGCCATACGGATAATTACCGGTGGCATGGTAGCCGAAAAAAGCATAGTTTGCCTATCGGCTGGCAAGTTTTTAAAGATTTCTTTAATTTGCGGAGCAAATCCCATATCCAGCATGCGATCGGCTTCATCCAACACAACAATTTTGGTATTTTCCAACCGTAAACTTTTTTGAACTAAGTGATCGTTGATTCTGCCGGGTGTGCCGATAACAATATGCGGGTCCGATGCCAGCGCACGCAATTGCGGATGCATGGGCATGCCACCGATTAACACGGTGGTTTTTAAATTTACGCTACGGCCGATTTTGCGCAAGGCCTCATCTACTTGCAGGGCTAGTTCACGGGTAGGTAAAATTACCAAGCCCCGGCCATTGATCTGGTGCAAGCGTTGGATCATAGGAATGCCAAAAGCAAAAGTTTTGCCAGTGCCGGTTTGTGCCACGCCCATGACATCTTTACCTTGAATGGCAATGGGAATGGCCTGTTTTTGAATCGGCGTTGGAGTTAAAATTTTTAATTTAACCAACATTTCCAAAATACTGGGCGCAATGCCTAGTCCGGAAAAGTCAGTAGTGATATTTTGAGGTTCTTTAGTCATGAATATTTGATTTAGAGTTTAGGTTTTTCTTAAATTTATTTTTAGTTAAAGCGGTAATTATAGATACGTTCATTATTACCAGGTAAATTGGGAAAGCAAGGGAGGAAAAATTCCAAGTGCTAATGGCAAAAAAACTGGTAATAGAACTAAATAAGCCGGAAGAGTAGGGGGTAATTTTTTCCGTTTCCGGGTAATGCAGATTTTACTACGATCGGTATGCCGGCAAAAGTATCACTTAAGATGGCAAATAATATCGCAATATGAGGATCACTGGTAATTCCCCAGAGCATTAAAGCCAAAATGGAAAATAAGGCACATAAATAATCAAATTTTCCCAGTTTCCAGTAGGCCTTATGATTAACAAATGATGCGATAAATACCAATAACGGCCCCAAACCGGCTAAAAAAGTGGGAATTACTGCCCAGGTTACACCTTTAGATAGCGCGGCTAAGGTCGTTATCATTGGAGCAATCGCCCATAAAAGCCAACTGGCTTTATTCGGCTGAATGTTGCCACGGACGGTCTCTTTGATGTAGTAGGCAATACCAATCAATTGAACGGTTCCGCCTAATAAAACAAGGTATTTAAGCATTTTTTGCTTATTATAGATCAAGATTTATCAAGAGAAGATAACTTGATTTAAAATTATATCAAACTATTTAAATTTTGTCAAGCTGAAGTAGTGGCGGGTTTTAAACCCGCCACTACAGTACCTTTTTAAGGGCTAACATTAGACCCGAGATTTGTAAAGCAATATTGAGAAAAAACCATGGATTACTCCATGAATGTCAATAAATACATGGCTACGGCACCTAAAATCAAGCTGATAAGCTGGATAAAGGACCTGGTCATTTTGGTTTCTTTATGAAGCTCCGGAATCAAGTCGGCCGTGGCAATATAAATAAAACTGGCGGCAGTAATAGGTAAAATAGCAGCCGCAAAGGCGTCAGATTTTTCGGCTAGCATCAGGCCGATCAAAGTGCCGATAATAGCCATGCCGGCCGAGATTAAATTATAAAAAATGGCCTTGCCTTTGCTAAAACCGGCATGCAAAAGCACGCCAAACTCTCCAATTTCTTGAGGAATTTCATGGAAAACAATGGCTAAGGTGGTGGCAATGCCCAAAGGCAAGGAAATAATGTAGCTTGCGGCAATCATTAAGCCGTCAATAAAATTATGCAAACCATCGCCAAATAAGTTCATGGTGGCCAAATGATGTGGATGTTGGTCCGAAAGAGGTTCGTGGCAGTGAGTCCAATGGATGTATTTTTCTAAAATAAAAAATAACAGCATTCCGCCGATAAATAAAACCGGCGTAAGCCCGCCAAACCCTTGGGTTTCGGCAATTTCGGGCAAAAGATGAAAAAACAAATCGCCCAGCATGGCGCCGGCCGAAAAGCTAACCAAAAAAATTAAAACTTTTTTAAGCCGATCCAAAGATAAGGATAAAGTAATAATGCCGGCTAAGGAAACCAAGCTCACCAGCAAAACGCTGGTTAAAGAATAAAGCCAAATTTGAGGCATAAAAAATATTAAATAAATTATTTTTTGGATTTTGTTATAATTTCTACCATGCCGTTGCCGATAGTGTTGAATTTTTTAGGCCAATCTTTTAACTCAAATTCCAGTGCAGTTACACAATCGATGCCAATACCATATTTAACCTTGGTTTTTTTCATGTTACGAGTTAATATAGGTTGCATTTTTCTTTCGGTATAATGTACGGCAATAATGGTATTCTTTACTAGGTTAAGGCCTTTAATTATTCTCCGGCGTCCGTCCAGGCGTCCGGATCTTTGATATGTGCCTGCAATCATGGAACCGGCTGATTCACCAATATAGTAGCGAGCGTTTTTAATAAGTTTTAAAAGTTTGGGGTTGGAATTTATTTGATTCAACAAATTAACATGCTCACTGCCACCGCTAACAAAAATTAAAGGCCTTTTAGCTTTGGCAATATCTGTTTCGTTTTTGGCGTTTAAATAAGTTACACCTTTTAGTTTAATATTTCTATGAAACCAATCACCACTCCAGGAGTGCTCTTTGGTGGTGGTTCTGGCAAAAGGAATATGTAAAACCTGTTTAACTTTAAGTTTTTTTATAACTTGGCCAATCAGCTTTATTTCCGGTCCGACTTGATTTAAAGATGTTTCCGCCCCGCCGAATAAAAATAACTTCATTTTTTCAAAACTTTTAATTTATTAAAATCAAAAATATCAATTTTAATTCCGAGTTTTTTAACAAGTTGTCTGGCTCTTTTTTCTCCGCCGACATAATTAAAAACCTTTTTAACATTTCTAGCGAAGCGCCACTTTTCCAAATGCGGCAATTGCTCCAGCAATAGGGCAACTTCTTTTTTAGGTGGGGGAGTAAAATTAAGTGACATAAATCGCAAACAAGCAAAAAGATTGCCGGGGTGCTTTTGGAATTTAATTGAATTTAAACGCAAGCGATGATTTCTTAAATCATTAATGGCTCGCGGTAAGGCAATAAGATGTTTTTTGATCTTTTTATCCAAATAGTTTTTTAAAGGAATAGCAAAGCCATTAATGCTGAAAGCGGCGTTGTCTTGTAAATTTTTTAAAATACTCGGCTCGGTATTTTGATGAATGTCCAAAACAAGATAATCGGTAACTATTTTTGGTTTTGGTATTAATTTCTTTTTTAAAACAACATCATGTTTTCTGTTAATTTTGCCGTAAGTAAAACCGTATTTTTTCCTGAGCGTATCGGTAAACTTTTTTAAGTCGCCGATCAGCAACAAATCAAAATCCCTTTGAGGCAAAGATTTTTTAAATAATTCATAATAAATAGCATTTCTGGCGCCGCCGCCAATAACATAAATCTTTGTTTTAGCAGGGATTGAAGAAATAACTTTTTTTAGAATTTCGGCTCTAATTCCATCTTTAGAAAAATAGCGGTAATAAGGGTTGATTTTTGTCATAAATATTTTACCGATGCGGGCAGCCGGGCCAGCAACAAGGCCGACGCATGCCTCCTGCAAGCTTTGATAGTGCTTTTTGGATACGTATATTTCTTGTTTCTTCTTTTTTCCCGGAGGTAATCCAGCAAATCCATTCATTGCGCGAAAGCGGCGTGATATCTTGCCAAGTTGTTTGCGCTACAGGCGTGGCCATAAGGGCTTTTTGTAAGTCCATTGGGAGTTTGTGTATGGTTCCGGCGAGGATTCTCTTTTTGGCCATATAATTATTTTAGCAATTGTGCTAAGTGTTTGTTTGTGAATGCGCGACCAGATCCCGATTTTAAGTATTTTTCAAATTCAAAGGCCTTATATTTATCAGTAATTGCCAAATAAAATTCAAGTTTTACAGGCAAGCGTTCTGCTGTTGCCGGTACGTTGCCTCGACGATGTCTTTCTAGCCGGTCTTTTAGGTTATTAGTGCAACCTATGTAAAATCCATCTTTGCATTTTAAGCTGTAAACAAAAAACATATTATCGCTTTTCTTATTTTATTACATGTCCGCTTTCGCATGGCTACGGCGGACTTCGTCACGCCTTAGCCACGCTTCAGCGTGGCGATGGCGGAAGGGGTGGGATTCGAACCCACGAGATCCTTTCGGATCTAGTGCTTTTCGAGAGCACCGCACTCGACCAACTATGCGACCCTTCCAAAATCTTTTTGATTATATAAAACAATTGCTATTCCAACAATGATCCAAAATAAAATTGCTAAATCGTTTTTAAAGTAAGGAACATCAACCAAACCATGAATCAGAAGAGTTATCATACCAGAAATAGCTATAAAAGTCAATGAATCTGGCTTTTTAGCGCTTAATGTAAAGAAAGCGATTAAGAGCCAGGTAATAGCAACTAACCCCAGCAAACCGGTTTCTGTCCAAAAGTTTAGAAAGAAGTTGTGAGGATACAGATAAATTTCAATATGTTGGTTTACATGAAAAGGTGAAACAGTAGTTTGATAGCCAGATAGCCCAGCGCCAGTCAGCGGACGGTCAGCTAGCATGGATAAGGTCTCGCGCCACATTTGTGAACGCATTTGTAAATCGGTTGGCACTAACGGCAGTTTGGTTTGAGAGGCGAGGTAGAGTGAATTGTTGATTTTATTTTGAATGGCGGGAGTAAAGCCAAAAAACAAGAAAACAAGAAAACAAGAAATCAATATTGGCAAGCGGGTTTTTTTATAGAACAAAAGCAAGGCAAATAGTCCTACGGCTAGTCCAATAAGCGCGCCGGTTGAAGCGGTCCAAATGACGGTTAAAATCCCCAAAATTATAATCAAAACATTAAAACAAATCAGCCAAAATTTTTTATCAGTCAACAGATTATATAAGGTTAAAAAAATCATAGGTAAAACAAATAAAGCATTGGCATTAGGATAACCAAAAAAAGTTGTTATGCGTCTGGTTTCTTCCGCCGCCCAAAAAGGATTGGGGATCAAACTGCCGGTAAGTTTTTGGATTATGGCAAAAATTCCGATAGCCACAACCGTGATACCTAAAGCACGAATAACATTTTTAATTTCCGCCCTGGTTTTAATATTGTAAACAAAAATCAAGAAAAACATGATCGGCTCGATAAAATAGGCCTTCCAAATACCGAGCGCAGGTTCAAAGTTTGGTGCCACAAAAACAGAAATAGTTGAGGCGACCAAGAGTAAAATAATCGGCCAGCGTAAAATTTTGGGAATTACATTGTGATCTTCAATCTTTAGTTTTTGTTCTTTAATATTTTTAAGCCAAACCAAGGGATTCCAACTGACTTTTTCTTTTATCAACCAAGTAAAAAATAAAATTATTATCATGCCTTCAAGTAGAGTCATTGGCAAGCCAAAAACGGCAAAACGGATTAAATAAGTTGGCAAAAGAGAACAAACTAAATAAATGCCTAATTTAAAATTTTTAAAGCCAAGATAAATAAAGCAAAGATAGAATAAAATAATTAAGAAATAATAAAGCATCACGATATTTTATTTTAAAATGCTACCTAATAATTGTTTATTAATGCCTTTTATCGCCATCATTACTAAAGTGTAAACAATTATGCCTGTTAAAACCAGCCAGATAATCGGCCAATTGATTAACAAATTCAGACATACCAACATAATTATTGAAGCCAAGAGTGCTTTCCAAAAAATATTAAAGGATAAGGAAACGCGGGAAAATTTATAAGTTAAAGCAAAAGCGCTTAAGGCGATAAACAGTTCAATAATCACTGTTACCCAGGCAGCACCAAAGTAGGAATAGCGTGGTATAAAGATAAAGTAGCCGATTAAGGCCAAAACAGCAGCGGAAAAGTAGTATTTGAGCATGTTTTTTTGCTTATCCAAAATTACCAGGCAGTAAGTAAACAAAATACCCATAAAAATAATCCCTGTTGCTAGCATGAGCGCAGGTAGTACGGCTCCGGAAGCAATAAATTCCGGCCCGGCAATTAGGGTCATAATTTTGTTGCTCAAGGGAATGGTACCCAAAACCATAGGCACGGCTAAGATGATAAAAAAATCAAAGGTTTTTTGCATTACGTTTTTAAAGCGTTCCAAGTTTTGGCTGATCCAAGCTGCGGTTAAGAGGGGCATAATTAAACCCATAAACATGTGCGGAAATGTGGTAATAATTTCTAAAATTTTGTAGGGCGCGCCGTAAATTCCCACATCAAGAGCTGGTTTAAATAAAGATAAAATAATCGTATCGGCCCTAAAATAAACCAAGTTGAAAGCAATACCTAAAGCAATGGGCCAGGTTTTTTGTAAGATTATTTTCCAATAACTAAAATCAAAGGCCCAGGTAATTTTGATATATTTTTTTATTAAAATCCACAAAATTAAAAAATAAACCAGAGTATTTAAAACATTGCCCCACATTAAGGTAATTAAATCGGCCTGATAAAAAATAAACCAAATCGTGGCTAAGAAAAAAACCAGTCGACCCAAAACTTCGGCCAACGCCACCAACCCCATTTTTAAGTATTTTTGGAAAACCGTGGTTAAGGTTTGAACTAAAGAAGCAAAAAAGAAAGATAAAGAAACAATCACGGCGGCCCACTTAACTTGTGTTGGATAAGGAAAAGCAAAAATTAATAAACAACCGCCTCCTAGCAAAATAATGGCGGAAATAATTCGTAAAGTAAAAATATTATTAAAAATTTTCTGTTCGTTTTGGGGATTGGCGGCCATTTCTTTTAAGCAAATCAAATACAAGCCCAAATCAACCAAGACGCCAAAAAACTGCATAAAGGCCAAGGCCATAGTGTAGTAGCCAAAACCCTCGCTGCCCAAGTAGCGGGTTAGTAAGCCTATGGTTGCCAGGCCAATTATTGTGCCTACAATCTTGCCTAAAATCTGCCAAAAAGTGTTGCTGGCAATAGATTTGGTTAAGTTTTGCATATATTATAGCCATTTTACCTTGTTTATCGTGTCTTGACAAATGGTTTAATTTTGAGTAAATTATATTAATTTGCATCATTTACATCAAAAATTCTGGAGAAGAAAATGAGAAGGATAATGGTACTTGTGGTGTTGGTGCTCTTTTGCACTAATCTTGGCCAAGCCGGCGATCTTGGCTTAAAGCCGGAAACCGGCAAGTTTAGGTGGGCTCAGGATGACTGGCGCACCACCGACAAACTTACCCACGCTTTGTTCTATTCGTGGTTAGCCCGAGAATGGACAGACATTCTCAAAAACAAGTGGGCAGGTGCCGGTATTTCTTTGGGTGTTGGCATCTTAAATGAAGTCAAAGATGCTTATTATCCATGGGAAACTCATGGCATGGCCGGAGGCGACGGCTGGAGCTGGTGGGATCTGGGCGCTGATTGCGTTGGGATTGGCTGGACCTTATGGTTTCCGGAAGATCCAACGATTAGAAACGGCATATACTGCGCTAGGCCCCTAAAAGAATTGTGGCCTAAAGTGGAAACCGCCGTCGTAATCGGAGTCAGCTGGGTTGGTTTGTGCATGTCTTACAATTTTCTTGTTGAAGGCGAGGCCTTTCCAAATCACTCCGGCGAGTGGGTAAAAATTCCTGGCAAACAAGGCGGGGTTCAACACGTCCTCTCTGATTTTAACGGGGAGGTTTCCTTTATCGGGCCTTGGTGGATGAACGCTCATCTTAGGCCTTATATGCATCTGGGCTGGAGGGTGTTGGGCATTACTGCCACGCTGGTTGCCTGGGAGGAAATGAACGGCTATTTGCGCTCAGGCGATGTTCCGTTTTGGGGCGCGAACGGATTCCGTGATGGTGATATCGGGGTTGGCGCCTTATCTCTCACTGGAGTTATTGTATATGAAGTGCTGTTCTTTCCGAACAGTGCTGTCTGTACTCCCAGCTATTCGGTTGGCCCAACCCCGCAAGGTTTAGGCCTTACCTTCTCCTGGTAAATATATTTCAAAACCCCGCTTCTTGGCAAACCTTGGAGCGGGGAATTTTTTATTTTGTAAATAAAATAAATTTCACAAAAGGGCTGGTTTTAAACCAGCCCCTACGTTCGCTTTTAATAGCGATATCTAAATTTTTACGCAAATCATTTTAACTGGTTTTTACCTTTTCCCAAACCTTCTTTTTAATTTCCTTGATTAGCTTGGGGTTATCTCTTAAGAATTCTTTGGCGGTTTCGCGGCCAACGCCTAATTTGATTTCACCAAACGAGTGGGTGTTGCCGGATTTTTCTATAATGCCAAACTGAATGCCGGTATCCAAAGTATCACCCGAAACGCTGATGCCTTCGTTATACATAATATCAAACTGGGTGCTCTTAAACGGCGCGGCGACTTTGTTTTTAACTACTTTGCAGTTAACTCGGTTGCCGATTATTTCTTCGCCTTTTTTAATTTGCGCGGCTCTACGCACTTCAATTCGAACTGAAGAGTAGAATTTTAAGGCCATGCCACCGGTGGTTGTTTCCGGGTTGCCGAAAAAGACGCCGATTTTCATTCTAATCTGGTTAATGAAAATAACCACGGTATTGGTTTTGGAAACAATACCCGAAAGCTTGCGCAAGGCCTGGCTCATTAGCCGAGCTTGCAAGCCCATGTGCGAATCGCCCATGTCGCCTTCAATTTCCGCCTTAGGAACAAGAGCCGCCACAGAGTCAATTACCACCACATCAACGGCATTGGATCTAACCAAAGTTTCGGCAATTTCCAAGGCTTGTTCGCCGGTATCGGGCTGGGCAATTAACAAATCATCTATTTTAACGCCGATTTTTTTGGCGTATTCCGGATCCAAGGCATGTTCGGCATCAATAAACGCCGCTGTGCCACCCAGTTTTTGGACTTCGGCAATAATGTGCTGGGTTAGAGTTGTTTTACCCGAGGCCTCTGGCCCGTAGATTTCAATAATCCTGCCCCTGGGCACCCCGCCCACGCCAAGTGCGATATCCAGCGATAAACAGCCGGTAGGAATGGCTTCTACCTGCATTTGCTTGGCTTCGCCCAGCTTCATAATTGAACCCTCGCCAAAACGCGAGCGGATTTGGTCAATCGCCTGAGTAGCGGCGGTTGATTTTTCGGCCGTAGTTTGGTCGGCCCGGGAAGGATACCTTTGTTCCTCCTCGCTTTCTTTCTCTTTTTTTTCTTTTGGCATATTATCCTTTTGACCCTCTTAATTATAAAGAGACCCTGACCTATATTTAATACCAGGTATCGTCTAAAAAAGCAAGTTGGAGAAGTTTAATCTAAAAAACGGTTAGGGTTTGGTCTTGGCGGTTAAGATCGCCGGAAACAGTGCTTTCACGAAGAATGGAAATAGTCACGCTGTTTTCTTTGCTGTGTTTTTTACTGGTAGAAATTTTAAAAACATTCAAGCCAACTGTTAAATTTACTGTTTGGTTAAAACTGCCATCGGGAGAAGCCAATATTTTTTCCTGGTTAATGGCTATGGCTGCTTCGGGTTCGGTTTGGCCGGTAATTTCCATGGTGGAATTCGTAGTAACTGTTTCGCTAGCCGGAGAAGAAACAATCAAAGCCGGCGGGGTATAGATATTTTTTATTTCCCAACCAAAATAGCCGGTTAACGCCATTAAAACCAAAATCGCCAGCAAAGTTCTGAAATTTTTTACCGACAACCAATGACCGTTGAGCGAAGAATTGGTTTGAATTCTAAAAGTGGGCAAAACCAATTGGCTGTTTTTTTCGGCTTGGTAAATTTGGTAAAGGGATTTTTCGTTTAAATGAAAATATTTGCTGATTTTTTTTAAGAATTCATGAGTGTAAATATCGCCGGGTAATAAATGATAATCGCCGTTTTCCAGGGCTTCTAAATATTTAACCGAAACCTGGGTTTGCAATGATAATTCATCCAAAGTTAAATTGCTTTTTTGCCTTTCGGCCTTAAGCACTTCGGGCAAGTTTTTTTGGGCGGATAATTTTTTGGCAATAAAACTGGTCATGAGTTTTTGTTTTCAATTTCTTTTTCCTCTTCTTCTGTTACTTTTTCCTCATTACTTTCTTCGATTTCTTCTTCATCAACTTCCGTTTCTTCTTCTGTTTCATCGGATGCTTCTTCATCCTCGCTATTTGTTTCTTCTTCTTCAACTTCCTCCGGTTCATCAACAACATATTTTGAAGTTGTTTCGGCAGGAATATGCAAATAATCGTTATCATTAACTAAAATTTCTCGGGATTTGGCGCCATCGCCCGGGCCAATAATGCCTTGTTCTTCCAACAGATCCAAAAGGCGGGCTGCTCTGGCATAGCCAACACGCAAACGCCTTTGCAACAGCGAAGCCGAGGCCTTGCCGGCGCGAATAACGATATCTTTGGCTTCTTCAAACAGTTCATCGCTGTCGCTGGAAACGCCAACGCCCGGAATACTGCTATGGCCTTGGCTTTCGGTAATGGAATCGTTGTATTCGGGTTGGCCTTGTTCTTTCCAAAAATCAATTACCCTTTCTATTTCCGGATCAGTTAAGTACGCGCCTTGGATGCGACGAGGTTTAGAAACTTCGGCCGAAGTAAACAGCAAATCGCCTTTGCCTAAAAGTTTTTCGGCGCCCGAGGAATCCAAAATGGTTCTGGAATCAACTTGGCTGGCCACGGCAAAAGCAATGCGGGCCGGAATATTGGCTTTAATCAAACCTGTGATAACGTTAACCGAAGGTCGTTGGGTGGCTACCACCAAATGAATGCCCACGGCCCGCGCCATTTGGGCTAACCTAACCACTGCCCCTTCTACATCTCTGGCAGCTACGGCCATTAAGTCGGCCAACTCATCCAAAATTACCACGATAAAAGGCAGGCGATTAACCAAAACCGATTCGTTGTAGGCCTCGATATTTCTTTTGCCGGCTTTATTTAAAACCTTGAATCGTTCATCCATTTCCTTAACCACCCATCTAAGCGCGTTAATGGTTTTATCAACTTCGGTAATAACCGGTGTTAGCAAATGAGGGATGCCGTTGTAGTTGGTTAACTCCACCTGCTTGGGGTCGACAATAACCATTTTTAATTGATCGGGCGTGTATTGGTAGAGCAAGCTGATAATTACATTGTTAATGCAAACGGATTTGCCCGAACCGGTAGCACCGGCAATCAGCAAATGGGGCATAGAAGATAAACTGACCACCCAGGATTTGCCGGAAACATCTTCGCCCAGAGCGATTTTTAAATGTCCGCGTTTGGTTTGAAATTCCGGGCTCGAAATAATATCTTTAAGCTTAACAATGGCGATTTTTTGGTTGGGCACTTCTACGCCAACTAATGATTTGCCTGGGATTGGAGCTTCAATTCTGATTGGATGAGCGGCTAATGCCAAAGCTAGATCGTTTTGCAGGGCAGTAATGCGCGAAAGCTTAATACCCTCGCTGGGTTTTAGGGTAAATTGAGTAACGGTAGGACCAACATTTATTTCACCCATTTCTACCGGAATACCGAAATTTTCCAAAGTGGAACTGATAATTTGGGCATTGGCAGTAATGTCGCCGGAAGTTGGTTTGCCTGTTCGGCCATCCAATAAAGTTAGAGGAACTTCTACCCTTCTCGGGCGATTTTTAGAAAAAGTAACTTTAATATCGGAAACATCTTTTACTTGGTTGGCAACTGCTGTGGCTGGAATTTTTTTCTTGTTAAATACTTCGCCTGCAGTTGCTTCTTCATCAGGTAAATTTTGGACACTTTCGTCTTCAATTGTTTCTTCTCCTTCAATCCAATCTTCTTGATCGTTTTGCCAATCGGTTTCTTCTTGATCACGGCTGATTTTGCCTTTAAATAAATTAAAGATATTGATTTTTTTCAGCAAGCTGGCCAAAGTGGTATTAAAAGACAAAAGCAAAGCAATTAAAAAAATAGCCGTTAAAACCAAGAATGAGGCCAGTGAACCCATGAATTTTTCCAAAGGCAGATAAATAAAGTAGCCAACATACCCACCACCTAAACCACTTTCCCAGGTAGTTGCTTGGCCGGCATCTTTAATGAATTGTAAAATGCCCGAATAGCCCAAAACCAAAAAGAATAAGCCCACATAGTTGCTGGTAGAAATAGCGTATTTTTCCGGCAAGAGCAAAAAATAGCCCCAGAGCAGTAAAACAAGGGGCAAGGTAATGGCGCCCCAGCCCAAAAGAGAGTTTAATGCTTCGTGTAACAGGTTGCCCAATTGGCCGGCTAAATCAAAAAACGACAGGATGGAAAGGGCGGCCAAAACAAAGATGATAATAATTAAAATGCTTTTTTTGGTCTCGGTGGCTAAAAGCGGCGAGGCCTCGGCTTCTTCTTCAATTTCCTTATCCCGTTTGTTTTTTTTCTTGGAATTTTTAGGCATAAATAAAGTGTATAACGGTAGTTATTTTAGCATTTTTTGCGGGTTTGGGGAAGTAGGTTGAGGTCATTTGACATGTCGTCAATAATTTTCTAAGATATAGGAAATAGCAGGGTCAAAATGCCTATATAGGCATGGCCCTGTTTTTATTATTTAAAATTAAAATATGTATATTTTCATTGATGAATCAGGAATCCATAAACCTTCAGGTAAATCAGCTGTTGCTTTGGTTTATATTGAGGTAGAAAATTTAGATAAATTGAACAATGCTATTGTAGAAACAGAGAAGTTTTTGCGCATTGATGCATTCCATTGGAATAAACAAATTTGGAAAATTAGAAAATTATTTCTAGAAAGATTGTCTGGTGAAGATTTTTTAGTCAAAGCCGCGTTATTGCGTAATCCATTTATTGAAATGGATTTCCATAAAGCTGTTATCAATCTTGTGGCTAACGAAAAAATTAAACAAATAATAATTGATGGCAAAAAGTCCAGACGTTATCATTTGTTGTTGAAACAGTTTTTTCGCAAGAATGGTATGCTAGTAAAAAAAGTTAAAACAGCTAATGATCTGTCATTTCCGGGTTTGAGAGTGGCAGATTTATTTGCTGGTTTAATCAGGGCTTATTACGAAGAACCTTTAAAAAAAGAAGCACAGCAGTTGTATGAAATGGCGAGAAATAAAATAACCACCCTAATTAGGGGTGGTCAGAATTTCGGCTAGATCTGATTATTTATCAGGCCTTTCCCTACGGGGATTTGTCGCCGCTCTCGTTTGATTTGATAATAACATAACCAAAAATATTGTCAAATTTAAAAAAAAGATCCCCGCCCCAACTGTCATCTATTGAGATAACAGCGGAGCGGGGAGGTCAACTTTACTTCATTAATGGAAGTGGCTGATCCTGTGACCCTGGGGCAATTCCACTTGGGGTTGATCCGGGGAATTTGTCTCCCCAGGTACTGTTTTTTTCTGGTTTTTGGGAACCAGGGGCTGCGCCGCCAGGGACTGTTGGCGGGTAAATGTCTTTTTTCATCACCTCTCCTGAATTATGGTTTTCAATTCATAATACAATCTAGAATGCATATTGTCAATACTTTTCGTCAGAATTGACGAGTATTTTTTATAATTATTCAATTATCCTTTGACTTAGCTAAAAATCTATGCTAAAATGACTAAAGATAGTTCGTCATTATTAAAATAATTTTTAAAAATATGGCCTTAGACAAGCTTTTAGAACAATTAGGATTTAGTCAAAACGAAGCCAAGGTGTACTTATCAGCCCTTAAAACAGGACTAAATTCAGCTCAAAATATCGCTAAAGAGGCCGTTTTACAACGTACCACCACCTATTCGGTTTTAAAAGTATTAACGGAAAAAGGTTTGGTGGCTAAATCCAAAGAAAAAGGCAAAACACGGTTTTTAGCTGAACCGCCAGATAAGCTTTTGGCTTTAGCCAATACCTTAAACGATCGGGTAAAAAGATCTTTGCCTGAATTTGAGGCCTTGTATAATCAAAAAGAAAACAAACCCAAGATTTTGTTTTATGAGGGCGCAAAATCAATTCAGGAAATTTATGATGATACTTTGCGGGAAAAGCCCAAGGAAATTTTGGAATGGAATACCAATGCTTATTTTGAATATCCCGAGGTTGATAAAAATTATATTCAAAAAAGAGTGGCTGCCGGTATTGGCGCCAAAAGAATTGCCGGCGTTGGTTCAATGTGGGATAGCAAGCATCGTTTTAAAGACGCGTCAGAATTGGCGGACACGTTAATTGTGCCCAAGGATAAATTTTGGCCGGGTGTTGAAATAAATATTTATAATAACAATGTGGCATTTTTAAATTACGCAGAAAAAATGTCGATCATCATTGAATCACCGGCCATTGCCGAGGCTATGAAACAAGTTTATAAATTATCTTGGCTCGGCGCGGAAACAATAAGAACAAATTAGTTAAAACAGTTAAATAATTATAAACAAAAAACATCGAGGACTGCTCCCCGATGTTTTTCTAAATTACTTTACGAGTTTATTTCTTTTTAGTAGCCACGTGCTTGTAACCGGTACCGGCCGGAATCAGGCGGCCGATAATAACGTTTTCTTTTAAGCCACGCAAATGGTCAATCTTGCCGGTAATAGCGGCATCAATTAAGACCCTGGCTGTTTCTTGGAACGAAGCGGCCGAGAGGAAAGAATCAGTGGAAAGCGAGGCCTTAATCAGACCTAAGAGCATCACTTCAGCTGTAGCTTCTTTACCCTTTAACTTTTTGGCTTTATTGTTTTCTTCGGAAAGCAAAGATTGGGTTACGGTTTCGCCCGGCAGTAAATTAGTATCGCCGGCTTCTTTAACTATCAAGCGTGAGAACATTTGCCTAACGATAATTTCAATATGCTTGGCATTAAGTTTTTGGCCCTGCGAAGAATAAATATAAAGAATTTCTTTGATGATATATTTTTGAACTTCCAACTGGCCTTTAAATTGGTGCAGTTCATGCAAATCCATGCTGCCTTCGGTTAAGGCATCACCAGGATTAACCAAATCACCATCTTTAACCCAAAGGGCATAGCCGGCCGGAATAATTTCTTCTTTAATTGATTCGGTGTTGGAAATGATTTTAAGAGTTTCTTTGCCTAGTTCCACAATGCCGGTATGAGTGGTTTTAATAACCTTTTTGGCGTTTTCTTTGTGTTTCATCAAAACATCTCCCGGGTTAACCAAGGCGCCGTTTTTAACCAGTAAATCAAAATCTTCGTTTAAGGCAATATTTTCTTCCACCTCGCCGTTGTACTTGATTTGAATAACTCTTTGGCTACGGGTGCCGCCGGCCATATTTTTATCAATAGTAACTTGGCCATGAACATCAGCAATAATGGCTTTCTTTTTGGGCGGTCGGGCTTCAAATAATTCTTCTACCCTAGGCAAACCTTGGGTAATGTCGGCACCGGCAACACCGCCGGTGTGGAAAGTTCTCATAGTTAACTGGGTGCCTGGTTCGCCGATTGATTGAGCGGCAATTACGCCGGCCGCTGTGCCCAGTTCTACCGGTTTGTTATAACCCAGATCAAAGCCGTAGCATTTTTGACATAAGCCCCTAATGGCCTTACAGGTAATATTGGAACGGATTTTTACTTCGGCTAAATCGTGGCCTTCCAGTTTTTTAAGATGTTCCTTGGTAACGATTTCACCTTCTTTAACAATAACTTTTTTGGTTTTGGGATGAACAATATCCCTCATAGTGGTGCGGCCCCAAATTAAGTTAGGAATGGTTTCGCCCATTTTTTCGGAATCGGCTTGAGAGATAGTAAAGCCCTCGGTATCCTGGCAATCTTCTTCCATAATTACTAAATCCTGTGCCACATCCACCAAACGTCTGGTTAAGTAACCGGCATTGGCAGTTCTTAAAGCGGTATCCGAAAGACCCTTTCTAGTACCATGAGTGGAGATGAAATATTCCAATACATCCAAGCCCTCTTGGAAGTTGGCCTTAATCGGCAGTTCAATAATTTCACCGGAGGGGTTAATTACCAAGCCCTTAATACCCATAATCTGAATCATCTGGGCCCAAGAACCACGAGCACCGGAATTGATAATGGAGAAGAGGGAACTGCCGGAGTCAAAAGAAGTTTTGGAAAGTTCGGTAATTTCTTCTTTAACCCCGCTCCAAACTTCAACCACTTTAACATAGCGTTCTTTGTTGGTTAACAAACCGCCTTCATAATGTTCTTGGATTTGTTCTACCAGCTTTTCACCCTTTTTAATAATTTCCGGTTTTTCTTTTAACGTTGGAATATCATTCATGCCCCAGGAAAGGCCGGAAGCGGTAATGGTTTGGTAGCCGATAGTTTTTAATTGATCCAAGAAAACAGCGGTGTATTCGCGATCGTAAATATCTAAAGCGCGAGCCACCAATTGTTTTAAGGTTCGGGAATTCATTTCTTCGTTAACAAACTGTAATTTATCGGGAATAATTTCATTAAAAATCAAACGTCCAACGGTAGTTTCAACCATTTCGCCTTTAAGATACAAACCGATGCGGTCATGCAGTTTAAGCTTGTTTAAGTTGTGGGCGGTTTTGGCTTCTTCGGCATTGGAGAAATATTTAACCGGTTTGGCTTGAGCCGGATTAATGAAGGTTAAATAGTAACAACCCCAAACAACATCTTGGTCGGGCGAAGCCACTGGTTCGCCGGTAGCCGGTTTGAGCAAATTTTTGCTGGAAAGCATGATTTCAGCGGCTTCGCGCTTGGCTTCTTCGGTAATCGGCACATGAACGGCCATTTGGTCACCATCAAAGTCGGCGTTAAAGGCCTTACACACCATAGGATGAATTTGAATGGCCTTACCTTCAATTAAAATCGGTTGGAAGGCCTGAATGCCCAAGCGGTGCAAGGTTGGGGCACGGTTTAAAAAGACATGGGCTTTTTGGGTAATCTGTTCCAAAATGGCCCAAACCTCTTCGTGATCTTGTTCTATATAACGGTTGGCGCTTCTAACATTGTGGACCATTTCGCCTTTGATCAATTCGGAAATAACAAACGGGCGGAACAGTTCCAAGGCCATGGTTTTTGGCAAACCGCATTGGTGCATTTCCAATTTAGGTCCGATGACGATAACGGAACGTCCGGAGTAGTCGATACGCTTGCCCAACAAGTTTTGTCTAAAACGACCTTGCTTACCTTTTAAAATATCGGCAATGCTTTTAAGCATGCGCTTTTGGCCGGTGGAAGCCGTAACGGTTTTGCCTCTGCGGGCGCTGTTATCAATTAAAGCATCTACTGCTTCCTGCAACATTCTTTTTTCGTTTCTTTGAATAACTTCCGGAGCGTTTAATTCTTGTAAGCGCTTTAAGCGGTTGTTGCGGTTGATAACTCGGCGGTATAAATCATTTAAATCCGAAGTGGCAAAACGGCCGCCATCAAGTTGAACAATCGGACGCAGATCCGGAGGAATAACCGGCACCATGGTTAAGATCATGGATTCCGGTCTGATGGAGTTAACCAATAAATTTTTTACCAACTTGGATCTTCTAATTAAGCGTTTCTTTTTGGAAGGAATAACTTGGGTAATTTCTTGATCTAACCGTTTGGCTACGGCCTCCAAATCAATGCCCACTAAAAGTTTGCGGATGGCTTCGCTGCCGATACCGGCTTCAAACACATGGCCGTACTTTAAGGAAAGATCCTGAAAAGCGCTTTCGGAAATAATTTTTAAGGGTTTTAAATCTTTAAGTTCTTTTTTAGCAACTTCGGCCGCGTGTTCTAGGGTTTCTAGCTTACTATCTTTTAAGCCGTTTAAAATATTTTGTTCTTTAACAAAAGCATTTTCGGTTAACGAAGAGCTTTGCTTTTTTTGATTCAGTTCAGTCACTTTAAGCTCAAACTCGCGTTCAATGGCCTTGCGTTTGCTTTTAAGTTCTCCTTTAATCTGTTCCAAGGTCTGCTCTCTTAAATCTTCATCAACATGCAAAATAATAAAAGAAGCGAAGTAAATGACCTTTTCCAATTCTTGAATGGATAAATCCAAAATCAAACCGATCTTTGATGGGATGCCCCGTAAAAACCAAATATGTGAAACAGGGGCGGCCAAGGCAATGTGACCCATGCGTTCGCGCCTAACAACCGAGCGGGTAACTTCTACGCCACATTTGTCACAAGTAATGCCTTTATAGCGGATGCGTTTGTATTTGCCGCAGTAGCATTCCCAATCTTTGCTGGGTCCAAAAATGCGTTCGCAAAACAAACCGTCTTTTTCCGGTTTTTGGGTGCGATAATTAATGGTCTCGGGCTTTAAAACCTCGCCGTAAGACCAGTCCAAAATTTCTTTGGCTGAAGCCAGATGCAAGCGGATGCCGTTAAAATCGGCGGCCGGAGCATTGTTATCGGCCATGAAAGAGGTTTTGCTGGAAGATGGATTAGGCATATGTTCAATTTTGAATTATTTTGAGTGTTAACTCGATTGAATGATAAATGATGTCGAGCTCAGCTCGATTGTCTGATGAAGTAGAATTGATAGGTTATTCTTTTTCTTCTATAACTTCTTCCGACTTCAAATTTTTAGCAATGGGTTTATCATCTTTTAATAGTTCCACCTCCAAAGCCAAACCTTTAAGTTCCCTAACAAGCACGTTGAATGATTCGGGGATATTAAGCTTGGTAACCGGTTCACCTTTAATAATTGATTCGTAGGCCTTGCTTCTACCAGGAATATCATCGGATTTGATGGTTAAGATTTCCTGCAAAGCATGAGCGGCGCCATAGGCCTCCAAGGCCCAAACTTCCATTTCACCAAATCTTTGTCCACCGCCTTGCGCTTTACCGCCCAATGGCTGCTGAGTAACCAGCGAGTAAGGCCCAATGGAACGTTGGTGGATTTTATCTTCCACCAAGTGATTTAACTTAAGCATGTAAATCACGCCGACGGTGGTTTTTTTATTGAATGGTTCACCGGTTCGGCCGTGATAAAGCTGGATTTTGCCGTCTTGAGGCAAACCGGCATTTTTAAGTTCTTCCCGAATGTTTTCGATCGGCACACCGTTTAAGGCAGGGGAAGCAACTTTGTAATTTAAGGTTTTAGCCGCCATACCCAAGTGGGTTTCTAACAGCTGGCCTAAGTTCATACGAGAAATAACGCCCAAAGGATTTAAAATAATATCCACCGGCGTACCGTCTTCTAAGAAAGGCATATCCTGAACCGGTACAATGCGGGAAATAACACCCTTATTGCCGTGCCGGCCGGCTAGCTTATCACCGGGTTGGACTTTTCTTAACTGGGCAATGGTAACTTGGATGCTCTTGATAACTCCGGCCGGAAGTTTATCGCCGGCTTTGCGGGAGAAAATTTTAATATCAATAACTTTACCGTGTTCGCCGTGCTCTAAATACAACGAACTATCGCGCACGTCTTTGGCTTTTTCACCAAAAATGGCACGCAATAATTTTTCTTCGGCCGATAGTTCGGTTTCACCTTTAGGAGTAATTTTACCAACCAAGATATCGCCGGCCTTAACTTGGGCGCCGATATGAATAACGCCTTCTTCGTCCAAGTCCTTTAATTTTTCTTCACTAACATTAGGAATATCCTGGGTAACCACTTCGGGCCCGAGCTTGGTATCCCTGATATCAATGGAATAATCTTCAATATGGATAGAGCTTAAGCAATCGCGCTGGACGATTTTTTCGGAAATCAAAATGGCGTCTTCGTAGTTGCCGCCTTCCCAAGACATAAAAGCCACTAAAACGTTTTGGCCTAAAGCCAGTTCGCCTTGGTCGGTAGCGGCGCCATCAGCCATAACATCGCCTTTTTGGATTTTTTCGCCCTTGGAAACCAACGGGTGATGGTTCATACAGGTAGAGGCGTTGGAGCGCATAAATTTGCCCAAAACGTATTCATGATCAACACCTTCTTTATCTGTCACCACGATTTTGTTGCTTTGAACCAAACTAACTACACCATCTTCTTCGGCTACAATTACTTGGCCCGAATCTTTGGCTGCTCTAAATTCAATACCGGTGCCGATAATTGGCGCCTCGGGTTTAACTAAAGATACTGCCTGACGTTGCATGTTGGTACCCATCAAAGCACGAACGGCGTCATCATGTTCCAAGAAAGGAATCATGGCCGTGGCAATGGAAACAATTTGATTAGGCGCCACATCCAAATAATCAATAGTAGAAACATGGGCAAACGATGGTTTGCCGTGGACTCTCATTTCGGCGTAATCTTTGATAAAGTAATTGGTTTTTTCGTCAATCGGTGTAGTGGCGGCCGCGGTGTTGAATCTTTCTTCGGTAAAAGCATCCAAATAAACAATTTCATTGGTCACCACGGGCTTAATGGGAAGTTTTAAAATATTTTTATGGGAGTGAAGCTCTTTAGCTTTGCTTTCGGTTATGGTTTCGCCTTCTTTAGCTAAAACCTTTTGGGTTTCGGGATCAATAATATTTTGGCGGGCGATTTTGCCAGTGGAAATTTTAGGATCATTGGCAATATCATGCAAAACCACTCTATAAGGGGTTTCTATAAAACCATAATCGTTAACTCTGGCGTAAGAAGCCAAGTGGCCAACCAAGCCGATGTTCGGGCCTTCGGGAGTAGCAATCGGACAAATACGGCCGTAGTGGGTGCGATGCACGTCTCTAACTTCAAAACCCGCGCGCTCGCGCGAAAGTCCGCCAGGGCCCATGGCCGAAACGCGGCGCTTGTGTTCCAGCTCGGCCAAAGGATTTGTTTGGTCCATAAACTGGGATAATTGCGAGCTCATGAAAAATTCTTTAATGGAGCCGATAACCGGACGGGCATTAATCAATTGGTTAGGGGTAACGGAATTAATATCCAGAGTGCTCATCCTATCTTTAATAATGCGTTCCATTCTAGCCAAGCCGATGCGGCATTTGTTCTGCACCAATTCGCCAATGGCTCTAATGCGTCTGTTGCCCAAGTGATCGATATCATCGGGTTGATCTTGGGTGATATTTAAGCGGATGATTTCTTTAATAATTTTCACCAAATCATCCATTCTTAAAATTCTGGTTTCTTTATTAATCGGTAAGTTTAAATTGAATTTTTTATTTAATTTGTAGCGGCCAACTACGCCAAAGTCATAGCGATCAAAATTAAAGAACATGGCGTGGATTAACGATTTGGCGTTATCCGGAGTGGCTAAATCACCCGGCCTGATTCTTTTGTAGACCTCAATTAAGCCTTCATTTTCAGTTTTGGAAGAATCCTTAGCCAGTGTGCTTTCAATATAGTTAACATCGGGCAAAGTTTCGGCATCGGCAAATAGTTCCCTGATTTTTTCATCGGTGCCAACGCCAAAAGCGCGCAGTAAAGCAGTTACAGCGACTTTTCTTTTGCGGTCAATTTTAACATAGATAACATGGTTGGCATCGGTTTCCAGTTCCAGCCAGGCCCCGCGGTTAGGAATGATTTTTGCGCCGTAAATGCGTTTGCCTCTTAAATTGTCGGAGGTAAAAAATACGCCGGCACTGCGGATTAACTGCGAAACCACAACTCTTTCTACGCCGTTAATCACAAAAGTACCCCTGTTGGTCATGAGGGGAAAATCACCCAGATAAATTTCTTGTTCTTTAACTTCGCCTGTTCTTTCGTTAACCAAACGGGATTTAACGCGAAGCGGCGCTTCGTAAGTGATGTTTTTGGCTCTGGCTACCCTTTCGTGGAATTTGGGTTCGTCCAGATAAAAATCTTCAAAATAGAGTTCTAAATTTCGGCCGATAAAATCTTTGATCGGCGAAATTTCTTCAAACAGTTCTTTTAAGCCATGCTCAAAGAACCATTGGTAAGACCTTTTTTGCACTTCAATTAGGTCGGGTAAGGGCAGGGCGACCTTGGAAGACACAAAATACTTGCGTTCTGGCATTTTTAAAGACATAAATTATCGTTATTTATGAAAAATAATTAAATTTAGACAAAAATATAACCCTTAGGTCTATCAAGGGTTGGTATGAACGGCTTTTTTTACACAGCCAGAGAACAAAACATAGGCGGATGATACCTTAATTAAATACTTTTGTCAAGATAAAGCGAGTGCATTGCACCATTTTATCCTTTTTAGTGCTAAAGTTAGCGAAAAACGCATTATATAGATAAAAAAAATTTGTCAAATTTTGAAATTAAAAAACAGAATTTACCGCTGAATCTAGCGGAAAATTGCCTTCAAAAAAAGAGGGTTATTAAGAAGTTATCCACAGTAATGCTATATTACAACATTATTTTAGCTATTTGTAAATATTTAGGGCTTAACAAAGTGCTTGTTTTGTATTAGAGTAGGTTAAATTGTTCATTTTTCGTCCACCATTTAAGGAGCGCTTCATGCGCACGTTACTTTACTTCTGCCTTCTGGGGTTATTTGCCATTTGGGCTAAGGCCTCGGATGCTCCGGTATTGATCGGGTTGTTTTTGTTGTTGACCGCCTTGGTCAATGTGCCTAGGTGGTTCAGCAACACCTGGAACGGCAATAAGTTTTTTAGGAAGTTTCTCAACATCCACAGAAACATCCTATTGGCTTGTGCCATCATGGTTTTGAGCTACCTGATACCAACGCTCAATTTGAGCAAAATATGGCCGCTATTCTTGCCCGATCAAGAACAGCAGCTGATGATCAGTGGAGCAATCGCCTTGATTGGCTTGGCCTACTACTGGCTTGTTGTTCGGCGGGGTTACGAAAAAGCTTACATGCTTTGCCCCTTATGCTGTCGGACAAAAAAGTTTTCGCCAAGCGGACATTACACTTGCCAGGACGATGGCAGATCTTGCAATCATAATGGCAACGAAGATCGCCGCAGGATGTAACTTTTCATAATCGTAGTTGCCATATCAATGGTAACTAAAACCCGGACCTAAGTTATTGGTCCGGGAATTTTTTTTGATGATTTTTAAATTTATTTTTTGAGTAATGCCCTGACAACCATTCTATCATCCCAAGGAATTTTTTGACCGCGGGCAACGCAAATGTATTGTTCGTTGGCTTTGCCGGTTATAAGCACCAAGTCATCGGCTTGCGCTAAAGATAGAGCTTTTTTAATTGCTTCGCGCCTATCTAAAATTTTAAATAAATTTTGGTTTAAGATTTTTCCTTCATCAAGAGCGCCTTGAGCCACATTATTTATTATCATCATTGGATCATCATCATACGGATCCTCGTTGGTTATAATAACGTAATCGGCTTTTCTAGCGGCAAGTGTGCCCATGATTGGTTGGCGCGCTTTATCGCGCCCGCCGCCGCATGAGCCAAGCACATGAATTATTTTATTAAATTTAAACATGGCCAAGGTTTCTTGTAATTTTTTCATTGATTCCGGCTCGGGCGCGTAATCAACCATGACTTTGAATTGTTGACCCTCATTAATCCATTCAAACCTGCCTGGCATGATTTTAAATTCAACTAAAGCCTTTTTAATTATTTGATCACTTATGCCTTGTGATTTGGCAACGGCAATGGCCGCCAGCGCATTGTAGATGTTTACTTGGCCAATAAGATTAATATTAATAACTGAAGACAAAAGACTAAAGACCGAGGAATCGGGTTTTAATATAATATCAGTCGCATGAAAATCGGAAACTTTATTGATAGAGTAAGTGATTTTTTTATCAGCTTTAAAATTTAAAAAATAATCTGCCTGCTCATCATCAACATTGGCGACAATAGTTTTATCTATCTTGTGCTCGTTGATAATTTTATGAGGACGATTAGTTAAATGTTTAAATAATTGGCCTTTAGCTTTTTTATAATTTTCAAAACCGCCATGTGCCTCCAAATGTTCCGGCGTTAAGTTGGTAAACAACGCAATGTCATAATTAATCCCTATGTGCCTAAATTGCTTAATGCCCTCGGAAGAGGTTTCAATAATTGCGTATTTACAGCCCTTTTTAACCATATCGGATAATAGTTTTTGGGTTTTAAGTCGCCCCAGCATAGTCATTTTTTGATCATTAAACCATTCCTGATCCGCTACTTTAAAGTTAGCTGTGGTTGTCCAGCCAACTTTATTGTCAGCGGTTTCTAAAATTTTTCCGATTAAATTAACGGTTGTAGATTTGCCGTTGGTGCCGGTAACGCCAATCACAATCATTTTGGCCGAAGGATTGCCGTAAACAATCATCGCTAAAATAGCCAGTACCTGATGGTACCAGCTGATCATAAAAGAGGGGAGAAGTTTTTTGAGCAGCGACTTCATTATTGAGCGTGATTTAAAAATTCACTAATGGTTTGAACATCTTCGGGTTTGCCAAAATCCAGCCAGTAATCTTCAATTTCTTTAATCTTTACTCTTTTTTCTTTAGCCAAAAGATTAATGGCATCGGTTAGTTCAAATTCGCCTCGGGGAGATTTTTGGATTAATGGTAGTTTTTTAAAAATGCTTGGCGTAAATTTGTAGAGGCCGGTATTAATTAAATCACCTACAAAAGTCGTTGGCTTTTCAATAATCCGATCCAGATAATCCTCACCGTCACGAATTAAGACGCCGTATTTTTGGGGTTCGGGATGCTTGAGGCCGGAAATATAATTAAATTCATCATCAATAAAAAACTTTTTTAAATCATTGATTGAATATAAGTTATCGCCGTAAACCGTGATAAAACTTTCATCTGTTTTAATCAAATCCTTAACGCATTCAATGGGGCAAAGGGTGCCGTATTTATCGCCCAGCATATCAAACTGGTTAACAATGGTGATTTTAAATTCGCCGGCATAGGTGTTTAAAAATTTTTCCATGATCTCTTTTTTGTAACCAATGACCATGATAATTTCGGTAAAACCGGCGGCCTTTAAATTATTTAACAGGTAATACAAAAAAGGATGGCCGTTGATTTCAATCAGGTGCTTGGGTTTTTCTTGTGATAAATGAAGCATGCGCGTGCCTCTACCGGCCGCCGCTACCACTACTTTGTTTAACATATATTTACTACTAATGTACGAATAAGTACGAATATATGAATATGGGATTGAATCTTTGTTTAACCATTAATTTACCCAAACTGTCGATTCGTATATTCGTAAAGATTCGTAATTCGTAGTTATTTAATAATTCGGTTTATTTTTCTGAAAACTTTATACAATTTGTACCAACCAGTTTCGTAAATAAAATCATAAGTACCGGCGTAAGTTGTTGGTTCTCCGCCAAAACCTTTTTTAAATCTGGTTACTCCGGCCCAGGGATGGTTGGTTTCGCTTTCTGGCGCAATGCCGTGCCAGTCATAATATTTAAAGCCCCTACTTTGCGCTTCTTGAATCAGCGTCCAGTGTAAGAGGTAGGGTGCCATCAAATTGCGATTTTGATAGTCGGAGGCGCCATGCAGATAAGTAACCGTATCACCGTAAAAACTCATTAGATTTGCGGCTATTATAGCATTATTTTGGTTTCTGGCAACCCAGAGTTCTACTTCCGGCACTGTAGTCAACATGGTCTGATAATAGCTTTGTGAATGCAGGCCAAAAGTGTCTCGTTCACTGGTTTGTTTGAACAGTGGCCAGCATTTGGTAAAATCATCAGCCGTTAGTTTACTGATGGTTAGTCCGTGCTTTTCCGCCAATTTGATGTTGTAGCGGGTTTTGGAATGAAAGCTGGCCAAGAGCGATTCGGTCGATTGGCTTAAATCCAGTATCAGAGTGTTAGGTGGTTGAATGGATTTCGTTTTGATTAATCGAGACCCCTCGACTTCGCTCGGGGCGATTTTTGAATTTTGTAATTCAAAAATCGGTTCAAAACGGAAAAAAATTTCTTCGCTCTTGCGGGTGGCAATGGTAATATCGCGGGTTTTGCTGAAAATTAATTTTAAAGCTGTTTCTTTTTTTGCTTCATTAAGTTCTTGGCTAAAAATCGGTCCGCGCGGGCAATAAAGATAGCTTTTTTGCAAAGGCAATTTATTATTAATAATCGTAGCGCAAGCAACTATTTGTTCATTGTTAAAAATCCCTAGGCGCCAAAGATGGTGATCAAGAGTTTTGTTAAATTCGCCCCAAGAGTAAGATTGGAGTAATTGAGAGTGTGGCTGGGTAGCAACAAAGTTATTCAACTCTTGTTGGCTGATTAATTTAAGTTCCATTTATTTGGCCAGTAATTTTAACGCACCTTTAATTCTGCCGGAAGTATCTGTAATTTCCGCAGACACTTGTCTGATAACTTCCATAACTTCTTTACGGGAATAGCCAAGGCCGATTAAAGCTTCTATGGTTTCAATATCCCTGGGCGCCACAGAAGCGTCTTGAATATTCATTTCTTTTCCTAATTTACCAATTTTGGATTTTAACTCCACTACAATGCGTTCGGCGGTTTTGGGGCCAATGCCGGAAACGGTTCTAAGCAATGCAGGGTCTTCCGATAAAATGGCCTGGATAATATCTTCCACGCTGGCACTGGCCATTACGCCAAGAGCGCTTTTAGGGCCAACACCCGAGATGCTAATTAAGTTTTTAAACATTTCCAATTCGGGCTGGTTTATGAATCCGTAAAGATCTTGTGATGTTTCGGAAATGTGATGATGAATATATAATGAGACCTCGGCCGATTCGTTTAACAATGACAAAGTTTTTTCACTGGCAAAAACTTCATAGCCAATGTTGTTAACTAAAAGAATCAGGTATTTGGACTTTTTAACAAAGATTGTGCCTTTGAGGTAGGAGATCATTTAAGCAAATAGGTTATTTAGTTAATAGTATTATACATACTAAAAGTAATTTTGGATATTCTTGACAAATGATTAATAATATGATATTTTGATTTATTAAAATAGTTCTTTTAATTTTATTGGCAATTTTTAAGTAGCCATAGCCAAAAGATCTTAAACATTGAGGTTTATTGGCTATGGCTACAGAGTAGCTAGTTAGCAAACAACCAATTGGAGTTATTAATGTTCGAATCACTGAAGATTTGGCAAACAGTGGAACTTGGCACTAATCTAACTATCGCCAACGATTTCATTGTCGCTCTTCGAAAAGCCGGTGTCAGAATCGAGACATGGGCCGAAGAGATGATCCGCCACCCGGCTTTCACAGTTTCGTCCAAGAAGAAGATTCGGCTGACTGCCCCGACAGTGGCTGAACTTGGTTTCATTCAGAGAACACCGCTGGAACATGTTTACAGGCGAGGCAATGAGCTCCGTCTGTTGCTATGTCCAGCAGAAGCTGGTCTTAAACTGCGTTTGCAGTATTTGGATCAGCCAATCGGGGAGACTGTTCACATCGCCATGGTTCCAATTTTCGACTTGGACGAAGAATGCAAAGGCATATTCTCTCTCAAGTGCGATGCCGAAGGCCCTGTGCTCAATGTCACCAGTGGCCTTCCTGAACACCAGCTTCAACCCGAAGACCGAGTTGTTTTCGCTCTTCCTCCAGTATAGTTCTTGAGACCAGGATCTTCAGATCCTTAGATTCTCAGACACTTCCGACCTGCTGGACTAGATATAAGGTGTTTTCAAAGAACATTTTTATCTGGTCCAGTGGGTTTTTTTATATTTTTAAAATAATTCAATGATTGAAATTATCTAAATAAAATGGTATTATCCAATTTACCATTATCACCTATGGATTTTCAATTAAAATCAAAATTTTCGCCTACCGGCGATCAACCTCAGGCCATTGATAAATTAGTCAGGGGCCTTAAATCCGGTTATCAACACCAAACGCTTTTAGGCGTGACTGGCAGTGGTAAAACTTTTACTATGGCTAATGTAATTCAGCAATTACAGCGGCCTACTCTTATTATTTCTCATAACAAAACCTTGGCCGCCCAGTTGGCTAGTGAATTTAGAGAGTTTTTCCCAAATAACTCGGTTCATTATTTTGTTAGCTATTACGATTACTATCAACCCGAAGCGTATGTGCCGCAAAGGGATTTATATATAGAAAAGGAAACGCAGATTAATGAAGAAATTGATCGTTTGCGCCATGCTTCTACCAATGCGCTCTTAACTCGGCGTGATACCATCATCGTGGCCTCTGTTTCTTGTATTTACGGTTTGGGTTCACCAACGGATTACGAGGGTATGAAAATTACCATTACCGAAGGCGAAACCCGCAAGCGCGATAAACTGTTAAGGCAATTAACCGATTTGCAGTATCAAAGAAATGACATTGATTTTTATCGCGGTAAATTTAGAGTTAAAGGCGATACGGTAGAAATTTTTCCCATTGAAGCCAAAAGCGAGGTTGTAAGGGTGGAATTTTACGGTGATACGGTTGAGAAAATATCAACGGTGGATTATTTAACGGGTAATGAAGTCAAAACTAAAAACTTAAAACTAAAAACTTTTCAAATATTTCCTGCAAAACATTTTGTTACTCCAGAAGATAAATTAAAAAAGGCCATTGGGAAAATTAGGGAAGAAATGGAAACTAGGGTAGTGGAGTTGAAAAAGAAAAATTTACTTTTGGAAGCTCAGCGGATTGAACAGCGTACCAATTATGATTTGGAAATGATTGAAGAAACTGGCTATTGCAACGGCATAGAAAATTATTCCCGCTATTTAACCAATCGCGAGCCCGGCGAACAACCGGCCACGTTGTTGGATTATTATCCGGATGATTTTTTGATGTTTGTGGATGAATCGCACATGACCATTCCGCAAATCAATGGTATGTACAATGGCGATAAGGCGCGTAAGCAAACACTGGTTGATTTTGGCTTTAGATTGCCTTCGGCTTTGGATAATAGGCCTTTAAAGTTTAAGGAATTTGAAAAACATATTAATCAGGCGATTTATGTTTCGGCCACCCCGGCGGCTTATGAATACCGTCAAAGCGGGGTTAAAACAACCAAAAAAATGGTTGGCGCTTTAGAAAAAGAAGTGGTTGATTACCAGGATTTAAAAGAGGTAATTGATCTGCCCGATTCCGCTGTCGCGCAACAGGTGATTAGGCCAACAGGTTTAATTGAGCCGGTAATTGAGTTAAGGAAAACCAAGGCCCAGTTGGAAGATTTGATTGGTGAAATAGAAAAAACCGTTAAGAAAAAACAGCGGGTTTTGGTAACCACTTTAACCAAGCGTTTGGCTGAAGAAATTGCCGAATACATGGAAGAGAAAAAAATTAAGGTGGCTTATCTGCATTCCGAAGTGGAAACCTTAGATCGGTTGGATATTTTGCGCGATTTACGTTTGGGCAAGTTTGATGTTTTGGTCGGTATCAACTTATTGCGTGAAGGTTTGGATTTGCCGGAGGTCACGCTGGTGGCTATATTGGATGCTGATAAAGAAGGTTTTTTAAGAAGTGAAACTTCGTTAATCCAAATTATGGGTCGGGCGGCTAGGCATTTGGATGGCCGGGTAATTATGTATGCCGATAATATTACGGGTTCCATGAAACGCGCGATTGCCGAAGTGGAACGTCGCCGGGTGATTCAAACCGCTTATAACAAAAAACATGGCATTACGCCCCAGACCATTATTAAAGCGGTAAGAGAAGGGGAATTAAGAAGCAAGGTTGTTGAAGATCATCTGCAAAAAATTAAAGATTTGAAGAGTTTGCCCAAAGAAGAAGCAAAGCATTTGTTGGAAGATTTGGAAGCGCAAATGATTATGGCTGCTGATAATTTAAATTTTGAACTGGCGGCTAAATTAAGGGATGAAATAAAATTGTTGAGAAAAAGAAAATAAAAAAAGTCCGTCAGCTACATTAACATTAAGTTGATGCAGGACGGACAAGGTGATAGTCAGCCGACTTTATGAGTCATATCTGAGCATGAGCCAGGTTTGGCCGAGACGGGTGAACATGTTAAATATCGGTTTCGGATAGATCCAACAGATCAAGGCCAATAGTACTTGGCCAAGTATTAGGCAGTTTATCAACCAGCCCGCAAAAGCCTCGTGACCAGCGAGAAAGATCACGCCAGTGACGAAAATGAGAAATGCAAATCCCATGGTGAAACAGAAAACCCCTTGGTAAAAGGGAGAGATCATTTTCCATTTTGGATTTTGCACAGCGCTGATCAGTTTCCTTTTTTTGAGGTATTTGATGATTAGCGCAAAGAGCAATAAAGTACTCATGGATGCCCCCAGTTTGTGTATTTGTTACGATTCTTAGTTATTTTACTTTATAATTGAGTTTTGTCAATAATGACTAAAGTATTAATTACAGGAACTTTTGATATTATCCATCCTGGCCATTTGAATTTAATAAAACAAGCAAAAGAGCTAGGGGATTTTATTGTTGCTATAATTGCCCGCGACCAAAATGTAATTAAAGTTAAAGGCCGAGAATCATATTTTAATGAAGCGGATCGGGTGGAGAATTTAAAAAAACTTGGTTTGGTTGATAAAGTTATTTTAGGCGATGTAGTTGATCCGTATAAAATGATTATTCAAGAAAAACCGGATATTATTGCTTTAGGTTACGATCAACAGGCCTTTGTTGAAGGTTTGATTGATTTAAGGGCAAATTCAAAACTTCATTTTGATATTAAAAGATTAGTTTCGTTTAAAGAAGATTTTTGCAAAGGTAAGAATCTTCGCAAAGCCATTGATCGAGCTCAGCTCGATGAAGATGATAAGACCGGATTTTTATTGCTGGATAAAGAATCCAACTGGACTTCGCATGATGTGGTGGCCAAACTTAGATCCATCACCAAAATAAAACAAATAGGGCACACTGGCACGCTAGATCCCTTTGCTACTGGTTTGTTAATTTGCGCTATTGGCAATGCCACTAAAATGGTGGGGATGTTTGATTTATTACCTAAGACATATGAAGCCACTATCAAATTGGGAATTATTTCGGATACTTATGATAGAACCGGACAACTTAAAGCTCAAAACTTAATCGAGCTCAGCTCGATAAAGCTTAAAACCGATGTCAATCAATTAAAAGAAATACTAAGTAGTTTTATCGGCAAGCAATTACAGATTCCGCCAATGTATTCGGCAAAAAAGGTTGGGGGTAAAAAATTATATGATTTGGCCAGGCAAGGCAAAGAAATAGAAAGAAAGCCAAATGAGATTGAAATTTATAAGATTGAATTTTTGGGCTTAAAAGATGATATTTTTAATATTAAAGTTAAATGTTCGTCCGGTACTTATATTAGAACTTTAGCTTATGATCTTGGGCAAAAATTGGGTGTTGGCGCGGTTCTCTGGGAGTTAAAAAGAACAGCTATTGGGTCTTTTAATTTAGAACAGGCAATTAAATTAGACCAATTAACTAACAATAATTTTGGACAAAATTTAATTATACCTTTGGAGGCCTTAAAGGTTATTAATCAAGGGTATTTGGAGGGGTTTTTAAGATAGGGCTTGATTATTTTGGGTATTTATGTTAGTATTTTCCTAACTCTCACACTAAACAATTGTTCAATTTATCTATTAATCGTTTAATTTACTATGCCTAATAAAAAAGCAGCGGAAAAATATTTGCGCAAGTCCAAAAAACTGGCTCTTAAAAATTTCCGTGAACGCAAGAATATCAAGGATTTAGCTAAAAAAATCGCCAAATCAATTGCCGAAAAAGAAACCGCCAAAATTAATGATTTAATGAGGCAGTTTCAAAAAACAGTTGATAAGGCAGTTAAAACCGGTTGGTTGAAAAAAAATACGGCTGGACGCAAAAAATCACGTTTGGCAGCCAGTATCACCAAGGCCTTAAAAAAATAATTGAATTAAAAAAACCGTTTGGTTATCCAGGCGGTTTTTTAATTTGTTTAAACCTTCATTATTAAAAGATCCAGCAAGGTTTTGGGCGGCAAAGCAGTGGATTTAAATTGTTTATCCAACTGGGCCAAGTGCAGATAAATTTTTTTAAGTTTTTCCAAAGTAAATTTTTTGGCCAAAGGCGCGCTTTTTTTAATCACAAAAGGATGAAGACCGGTTGCTTCGGCAATTTGTTTTTCCAACATTTTTTTATCCAACAAAGGTTTAATTTGCAACAAAATCCTAAATTGCCTGATAATCATGGTTAGCAGATAAATTTCATTTAACCCAAGAGATAGCTGTTCTTCTAGCAATTTAAGGGCGCTAGCTTGGTTAGCGGAGGCCACCGCATCGGTTAAACCAAAAATATTTTCGGTAATTTTGGCATTTACAAAAGTTTTAACATCTTCTTCTAAAATTTCCCTACCGTTTTTGTAAGCAATCAGCTTATTCAACTCGCCGGATAAAAGCCACAAATTATTGCCGACAAACGAGGTTAAAAGCAAAAGGGCGCGGGCGTTTATTTTTCCGTTTTTTTCTTGAGCATAATTTTTAGCCCAATCATTCAGCTTGGCATTATCCAGGGCTTCAAAATTCTGGCTTAATTTTTTATCAGTTGATAAGGTTTTAAATAAGGCGCTTCTTTTATCCGGTTCGCCGGCTTCGTAAAAAACAAAAATGTTATCGCTTTTTTTAAGGCGCAAAAGCATTTCAGAGAGCTGTTCAGCAACATTTTTAATTGGTTTGGCCAGTAATAAATTTTTAATAATTACCAGGCGCTTGGGCACTAAAAAACCGGCTTGCATCGAAGCCGAATTAAATTTGCCCAAATCAAAATCTTCGCCCGAAAAGGTAATGGTATTAATGCCCGAAGGGTCGATTTCTTTTTTAAATTTTTCCTTAATTTTCAGCAATTTTTGATGAGCCCGATAAGAATCCTGGCCGTAAAGAAAAAATATCATAGTTATTTTGTTTCTCCCCAATTATGGCCCAAATGCACTTCGGCCACAATAGGCACTTTAAGAGAGTAAATATTTTCCATTTTGTTTTTTACAAAGTCGGCCACTTTTTGGGCTTCGTTTTCCGGTGCTTCCAATACCAGTTCATCGTGGACGGTTAACAACAGCTTGGCATTCAAACAGATTTTTGGCAATTCTTGGTGAATAGCAATCATCGCCATTTTTAGTAAATCGGCGGCTGTGCCCTGGATAGGGGCATTAATGGCCATGCGTTCCGCGCTGGCGCGGATCATGGGTACGCCGGAGTGAATTTCCGGCAAATATCTTCTTCTACCCAAAAGCGTTTCTACATAACCGTGTTTAGCCGCTAATTCTTTGGTTTCAACTAACCAGTTTTTAATTTGCGGATACAATTCAAAGTAGCGGGCAATAAAGCTTTTGGCTTCTTCGCGAGTAATGCCGGTGCGCGCAGCTAAGCCAACATAGCCCAGGCCATAGATAACGCCAAAATTAACTTCTTTAGCCGCCCGGCGCATATCTTTGGTAACTTCAGAAATTGGCAATTTATTTATATCGGCGGCTGTTCGGGCATGGATGTCTTCATTGTTGTTAAAATAGGCGATCATTTTTTCATCACTGGCTAATGAGGCGATAACTCTTAGTTCTATTTGCGAATAGTCGGCCGAAATCAATAAATTTCCTTTCTCCGCAATAAAAGCTTTGCGGATTTCGCGCCCTAGCTCTGTTCTAATGGGAATATTTTGCAAATTAGGATCGGATGAAGAAAGCCGGCCGGTTGCGGCAATGGTTTGGTTAAAGCTGGTATGGATTCTATCATGTTTATCGGCCTGCAAAGGCAAGGTTTGGGTATAAGTGTTTTGCAGTTTGGAATATTCCCTAAAATTGCTGATGTAAGGGATAATCGGATGCCGATCTTTTAATTTTTCAAGCTCGCCGGCAGCGGTGGAAATGCCGGTTTTTATTTTTTTTAAACCCTTGATATCGATTTTTAAACGGTCAAACAAAATTTCTTTGAGCTGTAGAGGCGAAGCGATGTTGAACTCTTGGCCGGCTATTTCGTAAACTTTATTTTCAATTGATTTAATTTCCCCGGTAAATTTTTGATTTAGTTGTTTTAAAAATTCCTGGTCGATTTTAATGCCGGTTTGCTCCATTTTAGCCAACACGGCAATTAGGGGCATTTCAATTTTTTCCATCAGGCCCCTCGACTCCGCTCGGGACGCGCCTAAGTCGGAAATTTTTTCCAACTCCGGTTTTAATTTTTTAGCCAACCGCAGAGTAAAATCCGCATCTTCGGCCGCATACCAGGATACTCGTTCCACGGCTACCGCCGACATATTTAATTGATCCTTGCCTTTTGGTCCGATTAAATCGGTAATGGGTTGCATTTGGTGGCCAAGTTCCGAAAAAACCAAACTGTCCAAATCCAAATTGCGGTTGCCGGAGGTAAGCAAATAAGCGCCGAGCATGGTGTCAAAATCCAAGCCGGCCATGATAATGCCGTTTTGCATCAGCATTTCATAATCGTATTTTAAATTGTGACCGATTTTTTTAATGTTGGGATTTTCCAAAATCGGTTTAAGTTCATTTAGCCAAGGCAAATTAGATGCAATATCCAAGTAATAGGCCAAACCTGGTTTCCAAGAAAAACTTAGCCCTAAAATTTTTGCCTGCCAAACGTTTAGGCCGGTAGTTTCGCTATCCAAAGCGAATTCGGTTTGATTTTTTAATTCAGTTAAAAATTTTTGAAATTTTTCGTTGGTATTTACCAGGCGATAATCAAAAAATTCAGAGGAAGGCGCTTTAGTAATGGACATAAAATCCATCGCGCCCTGCCCCCCTGTATTTGATTGCTCGGTTGTTGGTTTTGCATCCGCTTCCTGGATATTTTTTGTTTCCATCTTGCCGGATAATTCAGAAGGAATTTTATTCATTAAGCTTTTAAATTCCAGATGGGTAAAAATTTTTATCACCTCATTAACATCAAAGCCCTGAATTTTGGTTTCGGCCAATTTAAAGTTGGTTTTAAGATCGGTTTTGATTGTCACCAATTCTTTGCTTAAAAGGGCATCTTTTTTTTGGGTGATTAACAGTTCTTTAAGCCGATCTTTAACCTTGGATTGTTCTAATTTTTCATAAAGTTTTTCCAGCGAGCCGAACTGTTGAATCAGTTGGGTGGCGGATTTTTCGCCAATACCTTTAACGCCCGGAATATTATCCGAAGGATCACCTCTTAACGCCTTAAAATCGATTAATTGATCCGGGGTTAGGCCATAGCGATCTTTAACCGCATTGATATTATAGGTAAAGGTTTCGGAAATGCCTTTTTTTAAAGTAAAGACCTCGGTTTGTTGATCAACCAATTGCAAAGCGTCCAAATCGCCGGTGACAATAAATTTATGCAACTCGGGTTGGGTTTTTTTAAGATGAGTAATAATGGTGCCGATCACATCATCGGCCTCATAACCCTCTTCCTGGGCATCAACCACTGGGATGTTAAAGGCCTTGAGAATTTGTTCAATAATCGGGATTTGGGCGTAAAGCTCGTCGGGCTGTTTAACGCGCTGGGCTTTATACGAAGTAAACATTTCGGTCCGTTTGGAAACGCCCTTGCGGTCAAAGGCCGAGCAAATATAATTCGGCTTAAGCTCTTTGATTATTTTTAATAAGATGGAAGTAAAGCCGTAAGCGGCATTAACCATAGTTCCGTCTTTTAAAGTCATGGGCGGCAAAGCGTGCCAAGCGCGGTGCAACAGGGCATTGCCGTCAATGATTATGAATTTCTCGTTACCTTTGTTCATTGTTAACAATTAGTTAAAATGTTAATTCTTTGCTGTCATCCTGAAGGAGCACACGCGACTGAAGGATTTCCTGTTTATCCATTAAATTACTGTGCCAAAATTGTTAGCGATAATTTTTAAAGCCGCTACGTGTCCATCCGGGCCATTGGTAGAGCTGGCGCAACAATTTGCGATTACCGTAATTTTATAGCCCTGATCAAAAGCGTTAAAACAATCGGCTAAGACGCAATAATCAGTATCCAGGCCAACAATAGTTAATTCTTCAATCTTTTTTTCTCTTAAATATTTTTCAAAATTAGGATTGGTAAAAACCGAAAAAGAGCATTTGCTAAAAATGTTATCTTTTTTAACCCAGGGTTTTAGATCAATAACGATATCGGTATACGGTGGTTTTGTGCAACCGGTGTAATTAAGTTGCTTAACAAAGTTGCTATTGGCCGTATTGATAAATTGGCTAAAAACAATAGCAGAAAAATCACTGTTTTCAATCAACTTAACAATATTTTTTGGCACATGTTGCGTCCATTTATTGATAAAGAAATTTTGGACATCAACGATTAATAAAGCGGTTTTCATGGCAAGGTAAGTATAATAATATAGGGTTATTTTACCTGTTAGACGGCGATAAAGCAACCTTGATTTTTTAAGGATATTCTGTTATTTTAAATGAAGTTTAGCTACATATCTCCTTAATGGCCACGTATCCCCTAAAGGGGACGAGAGGGCTATTAAAAGAGTTGGTGGCTTAAATGTGCTAACAATTTATATCAGCATTTTCTAAATTGGCCACGTATCCCCTAAAGGGGACGAGAGGGCTATTAAAAGAGTTGGTGGCTTAAATATGCCACAATTCAAATCAAAGTATTCCTTAATGGCCACGTAGCCAAGTGGTAAGGCAAGGGTCTGCAAAACCCTTATTCACCGGTTCGAATCCGGTCGTGGCCTCCAATCAATCTAATTATTTTAATTTTTCCGAGCTTGCTTCCAGAATAAAATTTATTTAGTTCTGTTTAGCTTGTCACGCATAAACTGAATGATATGAGACTTTACGCGGTGTGGCGGCTGGGGTTTTTTAAAATATTCAGTACAGTCGAATTAATACTTATTTGGAAAATGTATCAGGAGTTAATCGTTAGCTTGACTTTATTAACAAGATATATCAGTATAAATGTACGTACCTTTCATTTCGTCAACCGCCATAGATAGGAGGATATCATGGCAAAGCAATCTGTTCGTTGGTCTACTGAATTTTGGCCAATACTTTTAAATGGTATTGGACAATTGTATTCATCAAAAGGGTCGACAGAGTTCACCCTTACTTCGCCCCACTTTGATAAACATTTGGATTCACTGGAATACGAATGGGGATCAAATAAGGTAAAAGAGTGGTTGGAAGCTCTACCTCTTGGCGTAACTCTGAAAAGTTACGAATATTCAAGGTGTGCAAGGGCTTTCATTTTTCATCTTCAAATCCGGGGCAGTCTTAGGAATAGGGTCTTGCGTCCAAGTCTTGAGAAAGGTCTTTCTGGTCTTGTTAAAAAAGAGCTGGCCTTAGAACTACTAATAAAACATCCAATGGATTTTTTAAAAGATCCAGGGATTCCTGCAAATACCTGCGAAATATTTTGCATAACTGATCAGCATCTATCTATACCGTTTTGCACCTCGGGTCCATATGCAAACCCTGAAGCAAAAGAAGCTATTCAAGAAGCCAACTGCTTTCTTAAGGCATCCCAGGAAATTAAAGTCATCAGAACTCTACAAGATAGCGCGTCTTTCTTTTTCCAATGGGAGTCAGAAACCCCTCAATCCATTCGAAAATCTGTTGAAAACAGGGTTCAAGGGTATTTCTCATGCTGTACGAAGAGAATGACTAGTAACTACGTTTCGCTCTATAACCCGGATGATCCTTACTGGCTTGAACGAATCAATGAAGTTTCCTGACATTTAATCGCTGCACCTCAGTGGGTTCAAGATTCGCTTTGAATCCACTGAGGATTTTTTTTACCAAAAAACACTTTCCTGATTTGGAAAGTGTTTTTTAAAATCATGTTTTTAGAAGATTTCTATAGACGTGTATTGATGGCCGAATTTAATGGCTTCATCATAATCTGCCATCCAAATATCCATTTTTTTAGTGTAACGGCGATTCATCCGATCTTCCACTAAAAAGATCTTATCGCCGAACAGTTCGGGCATCCTTATTTTAGTGCCAAAAGGCAAGTGCATCAGATTGGTGGCAATTACATCTACCGCGCCTTGTTCGGCTCTTTTACATACATCCAAGCCGGAAGCGGTAATGCAAGGGGTGCTATCGGTTTGGCCGGGCAAACTATTGTAAGCGCTAACCCAGACCTTTAATTTAAAGCGGGGTTCTCTTAGTTGGCCGGAAATATCCAAAGGTAAGCCGCTAGGGGTAGGGTCAAAAGCCCGTAAAACCTCAATTTTGCCGGTTTGTACAGGTAGCTGAACATTTAAGCTGGTTAGGTCTTCGGCCTGCACATGGGGCAAATTTAGATTTAAAACCACCAATAACAAGTAAAACGGCAGGATTTTATCTAAAACTAAGAGGTTTTTCTTAATTATTTTTCGGCTAATTTTAGCCAAAAAAGTTAAGAATTTTGAGTAAAACAAGGGAAAAAGCAAGCTTTTTGTTTCTAAAGTGAGAATTTCGTATATAATCATATAATCTGCTATTTCGAGCTAATCGAGCTTAGCTCGATCCAACTCGACTAATTTAAAAGATTCTCTATAGTTAGAGAATCTCATTTAGTAACTTGCTATCTTAGCAGATTTTTAGATTTTTGTCAATAGTGGGACAATTTCTATTTTTCTTCTTTATCCGTAAATACTACCAGTCGTTTTGAGTAATTTTTTGAAATTTTATCCCAGATTCCTTGGCAAGTAATAAGGTTAAGATGGGCTTTATTATCATTGGAGTTAAAAATTTCAAAAGCGTCTGATAATGGATCATATTCACGGCTTTCCCGCACCACAAAAGTGATTATAACACCTTTATCATTTTTAAATTGCACTTTATCTCTGGCTCGCAGTTTATGTAAATTATTAAATGTTGATGGCCGGTTGTTTTTCCAACCAAAGTGCCCGGCCATAACCGCGCTGCCAATTTCTCCCGGCTTAGGACCTAGTTTATACCAAGCAACGTTGTTTAAGTTTTGTGGAACAGCCATTTCTCCATTTAAAGTTAGTCCAACTTTTTCAATAATAGCATTAACATGAATGGAGGGAATTATTAATTGATTGGATTTTCTTATTATTGGATTTAAAACAGAATTTCCTAAAGGTTTTTGTTTTACAGGAGTTAAAGAATTATTGGTTAATTGCCTAAAATCGTTTTGAATTTGGTTTTTTCCTCGATCCTTGGTAAATAAGCCAGCAGGAAAAATTATTTCTTGCGCTGCCAATCCCGAAAATATCATGGCTAAAAAAGCCAAACTTACCACAGTTATAATCAGCCCAGTGCCTTTTGATGATATATTTATCGGCATAACTTTTATTACTTATGAAAGTAAAGGCCCCGTTTAAACGAGGCCTTTAAATTTTAATCATTTTTTGATTTTTAAGCCAGAACTTATTTTCCTTTAATAATTCTAATAAGCACGACGATAATAGCAACTACGAGCAGAATATGAATAAATCCGCTAACTACATGAAAGCCAATAAAGCCAACTAGCCACAAAACTATAAGGATAAAGCCAATGGTTAAGAGCATATTTTTATTTGTTAACTTTATTTGAAGTGCTTAAATTAAACTTTGTGTTTTTTGAAAACCAAAATCGCCGAGATTAAAGCGAGTGCTAAAATTCCCAAGATAACAAAATTTAAGGAAATATTTTGCTCTTGGGGGGCAAATCCGGTTTTTGGCAAAATCGGGGCAACTACAATTGGCACAACGGTTGGGGCCACAATAACCGTAGCTACGGCGTAATCCTTAGCCGTTAAGCCGTTGGCTTCGCCGCTGGCCGTGGCTGTGTTGGTGGTGGTTTGGGTTAGGTTAGTTTGACAGTTAAAGGACCAGGACTCATTGCTTTCTAGCAAGTTATTGCTATTAAGGTCTCCGGGATGGCCAAAAACTCTTCCGGGTAATCCGGTACATTTATCATCGGTAATATAAACATTGCTTAATGGTTCGGTACCGGGATTGGTAACCGTATAATGGTACAAAGCCGGTCCGCCGCCTGCTAAAAGCGTTAATGGGGTAGGGACTTTAGTAACATGAATTAATGGTGGAATAACGGGTAAGCTGACAACTACAGTGGCACTGGCAATATCTACGGCGCTAATGCCGTTAGCCCAACCAGTAGCCACTACCGTGTTAGTGTGGGTTGCTGCAAGCACGGCAGAACATTTGTATGTCCAAGTTTCTGTAAGATCCATTTTTGCATCACCATTGGTATCACCGGAAGTCAAAATAATCGGACTACAGGTATCGTCAATCAGAGTTATAGAAGTTACCGGCACTGTTCCAGTATTAGTTAAGGTAAAAGTATATTCAACTAAACCAGGACCGTTAGGCAAAGCCAAAGGGCTAGGAACTTTTACAACATCAATTAATGGAGGCACAGGGGGAACAACTGCGTAAGCTGTCCAACCGCCGCCGCCGGAAGAAGTTGGCGGTGTAGCAATGTCATTATTAGTAACCACGCATAATTTATGATCACCCGAAGCTAAAGTAACGTTGCCGCTGGCATCGCAATCACCGGAAAATGATTGGGCGTAGCCGGAAAAATCGGTTTCGGTTACGGCATATGTGCCTAGGGCAAATGTATTGGTGACGCCGGAAGTAACTGACGTTGCGCCAACTAGCAAAGGAAAGTTAGCAACAACTTTGCTACCGCCATCATCATTAATTATTGTTTTAACCACGCTAAGAGTAGCTGGCAAAGCGCCCGCGCAAGTAGCTTTGGTAACCGAAGTATTGTTTAAAGTAACAGCCGCGTTTCTGGCTAAAAGTCGGCCGGCAATAGTAGAGCCCCCGTCATCGGTAATAGAAGCCAAGGCCAAAATATTGCCTTTAAAATCCGAAGTTGTACCTAAAGTGGCCGAACTGCCAACTTGCCAAAAAACATTACAGGCCTGGGCGCTGTTGGTTAAAGTAACGTGGCTGGCCGCGGCCGTGGTTAAAGTGGAGCCGGCTTGGAAAACGAAAATCGCGTTGGCATCGCCTCCGCCATCTAAAGTCAGTGTTCCGGTTAGTCCGATTGAGGAAGCAGAGTTGTAAACACCGGCAGTTAAGGTTTGGCCGCCAAGATCGGCAACAATAGCCGAGGCACCGCCCTGGCCCGCAGCATCAAGATAGGCGGCAGTTAAATCGGTTTTGGCTTGTTGAGTTGTGCCATCGCCTGCATGGTTGGTTCCGGTTAAGGTAACGCTACCAAATCCGGTTTGGGTTAAAGTTGGATACGAGCCAACGTCTCCAACAATGGTGGTGGCACCGGTATTGGCAATACCGCTGCCGGCCAGTACGGCAAAATTATCGGCAACGCCTAAGCTTACTGCAGTCGCGGCTTGGATAATGCCCGAAAATCCAAGGGTAAAGATAACAGCCAAAGTGGCTATTGAAAGTTTGTTGAATATTTTCATATGATTTGTTCGTTAATTATTTTTAAAAGATATAAAAAACCCCGCCTAATTAAGGACGGAGCGAAAAGCAGATCTTGGATTGGCCATATTTGGCATAGTGGCAATCTAAAGACCCTTCGACCTCATTTTTAGTATACACTTATTTTAATTAATTGGCAATGTTTACTACTACTTCTCTACCATTAGTTGTTTATGAGGGGATAAATTTTAGGGAAATTTGGCTCATTAATAAGCCAACGCCTAAAGCCAAACCCCCTAATATTAGCATTTTAAGGGCGCTTTTAAGCCAAAAGTTAAAGGAAAATTTGGCTACACCAAGGCCTAAGCTAAATAAGCCCAATAAGGTTAAACTAACCGATAAATAGGTGGCATGGGGCAAAGGCAGGAAAAAATAGGGCAATAGTGGAATTAAGCCGCCGACAACGTAAGAGGCAAACATAATCAGGCCCTTTTTAAGGGATTGTGAAGGTTCATTGAAAATTTTTAATTCCCTGGTGGCCATTTCCTTTAACAGCAGTTTTTTATTTTGGCTGGCTACGATAGACATTTGACCGGCTAGTGCTTCGGGCCAGCCATCTTGTTCATAAAATCCTTTAAGTTCTTCTTTTTCCTGCTCCAAAAAATTATCTATTTCAAATTCTTCTTCTTTTATTTTCCGATCATCAATATCTTTAGCCGAAGAATCCGATAAAAAAATACCCACGCCCATGGAAATGGATTCTACGGCAATAATCACCAAACCGGATAAAATAACCGTGGCTTGGTTATGAGTGCCCGCCGCAATGCCGGAAATGGCCCCAAGGGTCGAAACCATGCCATCTTCCAGGCCAAAAATTACCTCTTTAATGCTGGTAATAATTGAGGATTTTTGATGATGGATAAATTTTTGGTAGTGCATTTATTTATTATAACAAAAAATACCCATTTGGGTAATTGATATTAAAGAAGAATGGAGCGGGTAGGGAGAGTCGAACTCCCGTCCTTGGCTTGGAAAGCCACAGTAATACCGTTATACTATACCCGCATAATTAAATTGTTTTAAAAATCCCATCAATCCAACCCACTATCCTTCTGTGCAATTTTACGCCAAATTCTGGATTACCATATGTTTTTACTGATACGTTGGCAGTGCCATAAGGAAGCTTATTTTTCTTTTTCCAAGACTTATTTACGCGGGTATCAATTTGAGATTTTCTAAATTGATTTAAAGGAATGCCAGTTAAATTACTCCAATATTTCATGGATTGCCTCAAATTATTATCAGGGTATAGGTGAAGGGTTAAAATCAAGTTTTTATCACCAACCTTGCAAATTTTTTTAAACCAGTGTACCGCTAATTTGATAATCTCGGGGTTGGAATTCATTATCCTTACATCTTCATAGCTTTTAGACCCCTCGCCTATATATAAACCGATCCCTAGCATCCATAAATCTCTTTCTGATATAACGCCCAATTCAGTTTTGGCCGCTTTTGTAATTTCTTCAATACTACTTAACTTGCGCTCATGTCTTATTCTGCCTGAAATAAATGGGCCAAGTTTAATTCTTTTTAAAACCGCCTTATTTGCCGTGTATGGCACGTCTTTAAACCAATAACTTAGGGTACCCTTAGCAACGCCTAATTTTTGGGAAATTAAGTTGTAAGAATAGCCTTGGCCTCTAAGCTTTAAGGCATTTTCTTTAATGGTATAATGATTTTTCATATTACCATTATACCATACAGTAAAAGCCAGTTCAATGTTTGAATTGGTCGGGGTAGTCGGATTTGAACCGACGACCTTCTGGTCCCAAACCAGACGCGCTAGCCAACTGCGCTATACCCCGAAGCAAAAAGAAATCGTAGGTTACGATAACATTTATTTTGTTAAAAGTCAATTATGCAAAAAAGGCCTTGGTTTAGATTTTTTTAGGAAAAATAACCGAAAGAACTATGCTGGCAGCCAGGGCAAACATAATAATCCCAAATGACAGTAAAGAAGAGATGTGAATATCAAAAATTCCGGATAACATTTTTAAACCGATAAATAGCAGAATAAACGAAAGCCCTTTTTGCAGATGGTGAAAGCGATGTAAAACGTTTTCAATCAAAAAGAAGAGCGCCCGTAAGCCCATAACCGCAAAAATGTTGGAAGTAAATACAATAAACAGGTTTTGTGAAATGGCAAAAACCGCCGGAATGGAATCAACGGCAAATATAATATCGGTCGCTTCTACCAGCAAAACGGTTAAGAATAAAGTGGTAAAGTAAAATTTACCGTGTTCTTTAACAAAGAATTTTCCACCATGATGGCTCGCAGTAAAAGGCAGATATTTACGGGCAAAACGCACGATGCGGTTTTTTTCAAAATCAATGTGTTCTTCTTTTTTATCTTGCAAAAGTTTTATGCCGGTATAAATAAGCAAGGCGCCAAAAATATACAGCACCCAATGAAATTGTCCTATAATGTAAGCGCCGGCAGTAATAAAAATGCCTCTAAAAATTACCGCACCTAAAATGCCCCAAAACAGGGCACGGTGGTGATATTTTTCTTCCAATTTAAAATAGCTAAAGATCAGTAGAATTACAAAAAGGTTATCAACCGAAAGCATTTTTTCGGTTACATAAGCGCTCATAAATTCGGCCGCCAGTTCGCGGCTCATGAACAAAAAGATCAAAAAGGCGAATCCTATGGCAATAGCTATCCAAAACAAAGATTGTTTTAAGGCCTCGGCTATTTCAATCTTATGGCTTTTGCGGTTAAAGTAGCCCAAGTCCAGCGCTAAAAAACCTACGATAATCACGATGAAAAGAATAAATAGATTTTGTTGGACTTCCATGGTAAAAAATTAATGATAAATAAAAGCCGGCAATTAAGCCGGTTTTAATTGACATTGTTTCGCTGCAAGGGTGCGCTCAACTAAATGAGACCTTTCGCACCATTGCTCCGCAATGCCCAAGGCAAATATATAGTAGCAAAATAATTTGGTTTTTTCAATCTTTGAAAGAGTGGTGCCTTTCGGCTTTGCTCAAGGCACCATTCGACTCCATTCCCGTGGTTGAAGTCCGAGCGTAAGCGAGGACGTAAACCATGAGCGACCCTGAACCATATGGTTCAGGGGAGTCGAATGGTGCCGAGGGGCAGAATCGGACTGCCGACGCCATGCTCTTCAGGCATGCGCTCTACCACTGAGCTACCTCGGCGTGGTGGGCGATAATGGATTCGAACCATTGACCTCGTCATTATCAGTGACGCGCTCTAACCAACTGAGCTAATCGCCCACGTCAGACAATCGCTTTCAGCTTACGCGTCCGAGTAAACTCGGTCGCTCCAGCTTCAATCAATGTCTTCCTTTTAAAATTCGCCAAAGGCGAATTTTAGCGCTCGGCCTTCGGCCTTGCGACTTTACAACCTATATTGAAGTTAGTTATCTCCTTCAATAAATATCATTCTAACAAAAACGGCTAGGGTTGGCTACCCCAGCCGCTTTAACAGCTTAAAAGTAATAGGAAAGCAATTAATCCCCACTCTTGTAAATATAGGTTATAAAACCCATACATCAAGGTCGACCTACTTTCGACTTCAACACGAATGTTTTAGTCAGAAGATTATACTCCCTAGAAAGGAGGTGATCCATCCACAGCTTCCGCTACGGATGCCTTGTTACGACTTCGTCCCTATCATCAGTCTTACCTTAGTCCGGAGAAACTCCAGCTTTCGGGTACTACCGACTCTCTTGACGTGACGGGCGGTGTGTACAAAGTCCGAGAACGTATTCACCGTGACGTGGCTGATTCACGGTTACTAGCGATTCCAGCTTCATGAGGTCGAATTTCAGACCTCAATCCGAACTGAGACGAGTTTTGATGGGATTAGCTTCACCTTACGGTTTTGCGACCCTCTGTACTCGCCATTGTAGCACGTGTGTGGCCCAGGGCGTAAGAGCCATGCTGATTTGACGTCATCCCCGCCTTCCTCCCCGTTGTCCGAGGCAGTTCTTTGTGAATATTTAACACAAAGTAGGGGTTGCGCTCGTTAAAGGACTTAACCCAACATCTCACGACACGAGCTGACGACAACCATGCAGCACCTGTGTTTAGG